>WNGF01001582.1_pt1 | contig 45674 bp, 29 predicted proteins | sample 5400641 | NCBI WGS metagenome assembly WNGF01 (sample SAMN13153371, study PRJNA577476) | soil metagenome | isolation source: 80 cm soil or saprolite under grassland replicate 2 | place: USA:California | collected 2016-06-15 | reverse complement strand
ACACGCAGACCTTCACTTCTCAATTCAGCTGCGAGCGCGATCGATTCGCCGATCGAATCTTCATTCCAGATTGTGACCATCACATCCGCCGGTGACGAAATCAGCGCCGTCGGAAACATTTCCCGCTCGCCCATCACTACAATGATTCGCTCAAGCCCAAGCGAAAAGCCACATGCGGGAATGTCTTTCCCCAGAAACATTCCCACCAGATTGTCATAACGTCCGCCGCCGCCGAGACTGCCCGCGAGATCAGCAACGTTGATTTCGATGATTGCTCCGGTGTAATAAGCCAGTCCCCGCGCCAGCGTCGGATCAAGTTTGATTCGCTGATCTGCGCTGCCGGCTCTCGCGAACTGAAGAATCTGACGCAGGTCGTCAACGCCACTCGCGCCGATCTCGTGCGAGCCGATGAATTCGACCAGCCGCCCGAGCACATCTGCGTTGTAGGCTGCGCGCCCGTTGCTGACGGGTCCAAGGTCAATCAGATCAAGTGCATGCTTCACCCCGGCGAGCCCTTCGAAGAACCGCATGAGTTTGACCGCCGCGTCATCTACGATTGCCCGATCATTCAATTCTCGCGCGACGCCCTCCGGGCCGGCCTTATCCATTTTGTCGAGCGCGACCAGCGCGTCATTATGTTTTTCGCGCGTGACGCCGGCCTGATCGAGAATGCCGGTCAACACCTGGCGATGATTCAAACGAATCGTGAAGTCATTGAAACCCAAGTGCTCCAGCGCATCACTCGCGGCGGCAATCAATTCGGCCTCGACCACCATCGATCGCGAACCCAGCACGTCGACATCGCACTGATAGAATTCGCGAAAACGGCCGCGCGCCGGGCGATCGGCGCGCCAGACGGGTTGAATTTGATAACGTTTGAAAAATTTCGGCAGCTCGTTTTGATATTGCGCTACCACGCGCGCCAAAGGCACAGTTAAGTCGTAACGCAGAGCCAAATCAGCTTCGCCTGTTTTCTCATGTTGGCCGCGTTTGAGGATTTTAAAGATGAGCTGATTGCCTTCTTCGCCGTACTTGCCCATCAGGGTTTCGATATTCTCGACTGCCGGAGTCTCGAGCGGCTCGTACCCATAGCGCTCGTACACTTCCCTGATGACGCGAATTACGTATTCGCGTTTGCGTACGTCGCCGGGCAGGAAATCGCGCATACCGCGCGCCGGTTGGGTCTTTGCAGAAGGCATCGAATTGACGGCTGTCGTATTTCGCGGGGAATCATAACCTGAAATCAGCGCCGCCGGAAAAGTTTCAGTCGCGGAGCGGCGAAATGTTTACAGTCCGGGACGCCGCTTCCTGTTAGCGGCTCCGCGGCCACGAAATGTCTGACGTTTCCGCTACCGCGAGTAGTTCTGGATCTCTTTGAGATAAGCTCGCGAATACTCGACATAGTTTTGCCAGTATGAATCGAGATTAGCTACCTCTTCGCCGGTCAAAGGCCGCTTAACTTTCGCGGGCATGCCCATGACCAGCGATCGCGGAGGGATGATCGTTCCGGGCGCGATCAATGAACCGGCGGCAATCAGCGATTGCGCCCCCACGCGCACATCATCGAGGACAATCGATCCGATGCCAATCAGTGAACCATGCTCGACGACGCACCCATGCAGTGTCACGCTGTGACCAACCGTGACTTGATCTTCCAGGATGGTGGGAAGCTGCCCTGCGCGCGTATGCAACACGCAATTGTCCTGCACGTTAGTGCGCGCGCCGATGCGAATGTAGAACATGTCTCCGCGCGCGACAGTGCCAAACCAGATAGACGCTTCTTCTCCGACTTGAACGTCACCAATCACCTGTGCGGTGTCGGCAATGAATGCTGATTCGTGGATTTGTGGATGGACGCCGCGGAAAGGCCTGATCATGTTCTTGAGTTCCGAAACACGCAGACCGTAACATGACGCTAGCGTATGGGACAAGATCTAAGTATAGGCATTATTCGCGATCTCATTAACACCTCGCTTCAGCGACGTGCTAGACAAGGCCGTGAGAGAAGGTAGCCGTTTTAACGGCTTCCCGTGAAAACCGTTGAAACGGTTGACGCTCAAATAGCTCGCCTCGTTTCACCTCGCTAAGGCGAGGTGTTAATGAAAGTATTGATCGGCATATTGAATCTGCACTCATAGCGTCAGGTCTTGACGTTTCTGACGTACCGTGACAGATTGCGCCACGTGGCACGCTCGTTTCATCGGACGTTAATCTCGGCCGTATGCTTCTCTGTAACGCTTTTATTTGCTGCTTGCAGCACGGGCCGTCTCTACAAAGTCAAACCTTTCGTAAAGCTTCCATCCATGCCGGAGTCGGCAAAGGCGGTGGATCTTGGCTCGATCTCGTTTCGCGCCGCGCCGCTCCTGACTGATGAAGAAAGCCAGGAGTTGTTCGAATCGAATCTGCACTTGGCCGGATTACTGCCCGTGCGCATCGAGATCATTCACAACAGCGGCGAGGCAGTCGAATTCAAGAAAGTGCGTTTGCGCCTGCATGACTCGGCAGGAACAGAGTGGAAACCAGTGCCCGCCAAAAAAGCCGTTGCGCGGATTCTGAAGGCGAATGACATCTATGCTTACAATCCCTATTCACGCAAGACTTTTGAGAAAGAGTTTGGGGCGTATGAACTTAATTTGAAAGAACCGTTCACGCACTCCGAACGCCGGCGCGGCGGATTTCTCTTCTTCCAATCGCCAAAGAAGGAACCGGTAGAGTCACCGCGCGGGCTCGTACTTACAGTCGAAGGGTTGTCGCAACCAGCAAAGATCGCAATCAACTGACCGCGCAGGGTCCGAAGCCGGCTGCGGTAGCAGCGGGCAGACGCTGCCTGAGTCAGGTCCGTGACGCCGACCACTTGTGGTTCGCGGATTCAATTTGAAAGTAGCAACTCCTGTTTTCTCCGCGATCGAAATTGATAATTTTCTGAAAGGATTACAGCTATGACACCAGAACGACAAGCGCAGGGACAACCAACACCGGCGCTCTTATTTGACACGCTTAATGCACATCAACGAACTGAGGCGATCAAAACAGCGATTGAGCTTGGCCTTTTCACTGCGATTGCCGAAGGCAAAGTCACGGCCGCAGAGATTGCGCAGGCTTGCGATGCATCAGAGCGCGGGACACGAATTCTTTGCGACTTTCTGGTCATCAACGGCTTTCTCACCAAACAGATTGACAACTATGCGCTGACGCCTGACTCGGCAGTGTTTCTGGACAAGCATTCTCCAGCTTACATGGGCGGTGTGATTGACTTCATTCTGTCGCCGACGGTTGTTGGTAAATTCAAGGAGCTGACGACGGCAGTGAAAAAGGGCGGCACGGCTGCCGACGAAGAGAATGCGCTCGAGCCAAACCATCCGATGTGGGTGAAGTTCGCGCGCGCGATGGCCCCGATGATGGCCATGCCCGCGCAACAACTGGCGCCGCTGGTTGATCCCACCGCCAACCAAAAATTGAAGATCCTGGACATCGCCGCAGGTCACGGTTTGTACGGCCTTGCCTTCGCCAAACGAAATCCAAAAGCTGAGGTAGTGGCCGTGGATTGGCCCAACGTGCTGGAAGTCGCCAAAGAAAACGCGCAGGCGGCGGGCGTTTCGGATCGTTATCAGACTAAAGCCGGAAGCGCCTTCGATGTTGATTACGGCACCGGCTATGACGTAATTTTGCTGACGAATTTCCTGCACCATTTTGATGTGCCAACCTGTGAAGGCCTCTTGGGCAAAGTGCATGCTGCTCTAAAAGACGGTGGGCGCGCGGTAACGCTGGAATTCATTCCGAATCCTGATCGAGTATCGCCGCCGCAAGCCGCGGCCTTCAGCATGATGATGTTGGGAATGACCCCGGCGGGCGATGCGTACACGTTCGCAGAGCTCGAAAACATGTTTCGCAACACAGGCTTTGCCCGCAGCGAAATGTTCGAACTGCCTCCAACGATTCAGCGCGTGGTGGTGAGTTACAAATAAGCGATGAACCATCTACTATGAATTCTGGAACCGAGAAGCGTTTGTTCCCTCTCCCTTTGGGAGAGGGTTAGGGAGAGGGGTTATGGATGCAAAGCGCGTAGATATTTCTTCGTTAATCCCTCTCCCCGGCCCTCCCCCACCCCAAAGGGAGAGGGAGTTTTTTCGCAGGTAACCAAATATATTTTCAGGTTGACTGTAATTTCTGCGCTGATCGCATGCTTCAGCTCCGCCGCCGGGGCTCAGACCCGAATCTATTTCGCGCGCGGCGCCACGCGAACAACTGTGCGCGGGTATCTGCGCGGCATGCGCGATGAAGTGAACTATGTCCTGCCGAGGGCGAAGGGGGGCCGGGCGGCGTGGTTTTCGATGGAAACATTCCCGACACCGGCGACTACCGCATTCGCGTTACTGAAAGCAGCATGGCCAACGCCTGGCGCGGAAGTTTCACGCTTATCGTAGATGTGATGGGCCGGAACTTTAGCGAAACAAAAGGTCGAGATAGTCGCGATCTCGTAAGTTATGTCGGCCGTTATCCGAGTGATTTGCTGCGTGGCGAGCCTGATTTGAGAACGCGCTTGCGCACATTGCTGGGCCCGAATTATCAGCTGTTTGTCGATCGCCTGCAGACTGAGGTGCCGATCGAAAGCGACGGCAACACCTTAATCGCGCGTGGCTGCATGGCCCATCAATGCACCATCGAGGAAGCGATCCTGGCAATAAACCTGGGCGCCGGCACCCTGCACGTGGCCATCAAATCGGATCGCTTCGGCGGCCGTTACAATACCTACAGCGAGAACCGGGCTTCGATTCCGGCGGCATTGAACCGCGCGATGCGACAGTAGATCCCCCTTCCTACTTGCCGAGTCAGAATTACTCAGGCAATATTTGGTTTTGAGGTGCAACATGGCAACAGAATTAAGCGACGACCAAAGCCTGAAGAATCTGATCAAGTTAGCCGTTGTCGAAGTACTGGAAGAACGGAAAGACTTGGTGCGCGACGCCGTGGAAGAGGCGCTGGAAGATGCTGCACTTGCACGCGCAATTGACGAAGGCGAACGCAGCCAGACGGTCAGCCGCGAACAAGTCTTCAGAGCGTTAGACGAAAATAATTGAGGACCGTATTCAAAGAAAGCTTTTTGAGGGATCTGCGTGTCGTCAAGAATCGAGACTTATTAGCTCGTATCAAGCAAGTGATTCAGGAAATTGAGAGCGCTCAAACATCGCAGGACTTGCCTAACCTCAAAAAGCTCAAAGGCGAGCGTAACTATCGCATTCGAGTCGGTGACTACAGAATCGGATTGAAATTAGAGGGCGATCTGGCAACGGTTATTCGAATCCTCAACCGTAAGGACATATATAAGTACTTTCCGTAAGAATTGTTCGAACAAACTCGCTCGACTTCAGGAAACCTTCTTACAACCGCGAATAGGTCAAACCTGTCTGTCCCTGGTATTTTCCGCCGCGATCCTCGTAACTCACGTCACAGTTTTCGTCTGACTCGAGAAATACAACCTGCCCGATTCCCTCGTTCACATAGATCCGCAGCGGCAGATCGGCGAGATTTGCCAGCTCAACCACCAACCGGCCCACCCAACCTGCTTCCAGCGGCGTTGTGTTTACCAGCAGGCCCGCGCGCGCGTAGGTCGATTTGCCCATGGCAATGCCCGTGACGTTGCGCGGCATGCGAAAGGTTTCCACGGTCACACCCAGGGCATAAGAATGTGGCGGCAGCAAATAATATTTTGATCCATCTTCGGTGGTGCGTAGGGGCGGCTCGACGAGAGAATCTTCATCGAAGTGTTTGGGATCGATCTCGCGCCCGTGGATCGGCGAAAACACGCGAAAGCCATCGTCAGCGAGGCGCATGTCATAGCCATAACTGGAGGCGCCCGCGGAAATGATCCGGCGGCCTTCGACTTCGCGCACCAGTTTCGCTTCGAAGGGGTGAATGAGCTGCGCCTCTTCGGCCATGCGGCGAATCCAGCGATCTGATTTAACTGTCATTTTGATTCCTGTGAGCGGCGTCTTTGATTACGAGTGCGCCAGAATACAACAGCAGTAGCGCAAGTTGCCAACTTGGGCCACACTATTTCTCATGAAACTCATCGTCCTCGGCTCAGGCACTTCAGTTCCCCATCCGCAACGCGCAGCGGCGGCTTTTTGGTTGGAAACTGAGTCAGGATCGGTTTTGCTCGATTGCGGAACCGACACGATTCGCCGCATGTTGCAGGAGAATCTTGACTGGGCCAACCTCGATGCGATCTGGATCAGCCACTTACATCTTGATCACTGTGGCGGCCTCGCCAACTTTCTCTTCGCAACAAAGTGGGCGCCGCAAACCGAACACCGCCAAAAGAAATTAACCATCTTCGGTTGCGAAGGGCTGAACGAACTCTTGAATGGCATTGGGGAATCCATTCGTTCCGGATTGCTGGAACAACCGTTCAAGGCCCAGATGAACGAAATTGAGCCGGCGCAAATTAGTACGCCGCGCGAGTTTGAAATCCTTCCAGGCCTGCACGCCCAGACTGTATCGACGCCGCATCGCAAAGAAAGTCTCGCGCTTCGAGTGACGGACAACGATGGCAAGTCTCTCGTTTACACCTCGGACACCGGATACGATGAGGAGCTGGCATCGTTCGCGCGCGAAGCCGATCTCCTGATCCTTGAATGCTCTTTCTGGCGAAACAAGCCGGTCAAGAAGCATCTGGAACTCGCGGAAGCGATGCGCATCGCGCAACTGGCATCGCCTCGCAAACTCGTGCTGACTCATCTTTATTCGGAATGGGACGGAGTTGATATCGAAGCTGAGGCGAGGAAGTTATGGCCGGGCGATGTGGTCGCGGCCTTTGATGGATTAATGCTGGAAATTTAGACGTTGTTTAAAGCCCCCCTCAGGGACTCCGGGCTGCCTTGCAAAAGACCAGGGAGATCGAGGCTCTCATTCACACCCCGGCTTAAGCCGGGTGATCGGGAATGCCACCTGGCGCAATTCACCTGGCTAAAAGCCAGGTGTGAATGAGACCGGATTTGGACCGAAGAATTCGATAGCCTCCGGTGTCCGGACGATTTTTTCTGCAAAGCCACTCAGTGCCTCTTGGTCTAAGCCGGCTTCTTAACGAACACCCCACTCCCAAATACCGTACTGAACCTTCTTGTCGACCGGATGTCCGGACTGTTTGAGCGCCAGCATAATCTGGCCGCGATGATGCGATTCGTGCGACACAAGATAGGCAAAGAACGCGATTACATGCGGCTTGAAGCCCTTGATTTTGCCGCCGGTCTTCATGCCTTGATCGAGAAGAGTTTGAATGACTTTGCCTGAATCAACCAGGGACTTGCGCAGAAGCTTTTTGTCAGCCGCTCGATCCTTTTCGATCTTGTTCAGCCCCTTCATCAAATCCGGCGCCGAGACTTTCGTCCACATCAGGCGCACATTGTGAATATGCGCAAACTGCTCGCCAACATTGCGGCCCTTTGACGCCGATTGCGACGTCAGGTGAGCCGGCTCGACGGCTTCAAGCAGGTACAGATTTATGCGGTTGTGAATCTCCCAGGCTTCGAGCAGTTGTTTGTCGTCCATATATTTAATCGTGTCTCGAATCGCGTTTATGCCGGCATCCTATCGACATCAAAAAACACGAGCCAGGCTTTCATGGCCGGAACTAACTAACCAAGTTGCTTCCGGAAACGCCAGGCACTGACGGAAACCATTACCAAAGCAATTGCCGCCAGGGCCAGGAGTTGCGGGTAAAGCACATCAACGCCGCTGCCTTTCAGCAGGATGCCGCGCGAGATAATCGCAAAGTGCTTCACCGGATTGAGCGCGGTTATGGGTTGTAGCCATGCCGGCATTGCTTCAATTGGCGTGGTCGCGCCTGAAAGAATCGCCAGCGGAGGATTGGTGAAAAAACCCATCAGTTGAGCCTGCTGTTGCGTGCGCGTGAAGGTGGCAATCATCATTCCCAGACCGATGCCGCACAGCACGCAAAGCGAAGCCGAAAGAAAGAACAACAACAAGCTGCCACGCACAGGCACACCAAACGCCAGGCGAGCGACTCCGAGCGCCAAACCAATATCAACCGCCAGCAGCAAAAAGATCGGTAAGACTTTGGCGATGATTATTTCCGAACTGCCGGCCGGCGTCATCAGCAACTGCTCGATTGTGCCGATCTCTTTTTCGCGGACCAGCGATGCCGAAGACACAACCGATCCCTGCAGCACGAGCAATAGCCCGATCATGCCCGTGGTGATAAACCATGCGCTCTTCAAACCCGGATTGTAGAGCAGCGTCAAGCGCGGCGTAACGTTAGCGCGCCTTACGGCCGGAGCGTTTGCGAGTGCGATGCCTGGTGGGTTCGACGTGTCATTGATTGATTGTTGGCGTGGCGGCTGAGAGGAGGCGATCTTCTGATTAAAACTGGCGATGATACGAGCCGCATAACCACCGGCGATCGTCGCGGAGTTTGCATTCACGGCATCGACCAACAACTGCACCTCAACCGTTTCACGACGCGCGCGCTTTTCGGCGAAATCACGAGGCACTACCAGGCCCGCGTCCAGATCTCCGCGGCCGATCGCTGCGCCGAGTTCCTCAGTTGACGAATAGTAGGCCCTGGTCTGAAACACCAGGCCTTCCTTGAAAGCTGAAACGAGTTCACGGCTTTCAGGTGTGCGGCTGTAATCGGCCACCCCCAGCCGCAGATTCTCAAATGTCGGATTCAGCGCCAGTCCAAACAGAATAATATTCAGGGTCGGCGGAATGATTAGCAGGATCACCAAACGACGATTGCGCCTAATCTGGTGAAACTCTTTGATGAAGAGTGACCAGAGGCGCAAGTTTAGAATTCGGTTTAGAGGGCGCATGGCTTTAAAAGATCAGTCTCCATTTTTCATTTGATATTTTTCATTTTGCCATTTGTTTTCGTACGAACTGTCTTTAGGGATGTCGTAAAGATTTTGCACAGCTCGCTGTTTTCTTGAATGATTTCTGTAAGCAGTTCTGATTTCAGAATGCGACTGCGTTCAATGACGCGCAACCAGATCAAATGATGAATGAAAAATGTTCATGCCTTAACCTGCATTTCTCGCATCACACTCCACGCCCGCCAGAAGAAAAACAAACCCAACAAAGCCAGCGCAACCGGCGCCGGCCAGACAGCGGCCCAACCACCGCCACGAAGAAACGCGTCCCGAATTACATCCAGGTAGTAACGCATCGGCACAAAGTTAGACAAAAACCGGAGCGGTTGCGGAATGTTCTGTACCGGAAAAATGTAACCTGCAAGCAAAAATGAAGTTAGAAAACCACCGAGTTGTGCCGCTTGAATCGCCGCGGCCTGGTTGGGAATCGCCGCGCCCAACATCGTTCCGAAACAGGTGGTGCAGAGTAAATAGAAAAACGTGGTGACCAACAGCGGCGTGGGATCGCCGACCAGACTGAGCCCAAAAACCGCAAACAGCACAATCATCCCGGCGATCCATTCCGCCCAGGCCACGATCGTGTAAGCGATCACCTTGCCCAGCAGGTACTCGAACGCGGTGATGCTGGAAACGTAAACTTGCAGGATTGTCTTTAGTTCGCCCTCGCGTGAGAGCGCCAGGGCCGCCAGCAGCGGCGGAAACATCGCCATCCCAAATGCCAGCACGCCAGGCCCAAAGTACTTCAGGTCTTCACGGCCCGGATTGAACCAGTATCGGATCTCCGGCTTAATCGCCGGCTGTACGGCGGCCGGTTGAATCTGGCTGCTGAAGGATTGCGTGATGGCGGCAGCTTTGCCGCGCATCACATTCGCCGTGTTCGCGTCGGTGCCGTCAACCAGCCATTGCACGTCGGCATTTTGGCCGCGCCGCAAATCGCGCTCGAACTGCGGCGGAATGATCACGGCAGCTCGCGCCAGGTTCTGATCAAGGACGTGCTCTGGCGATAAGTCCGGAGGCAGAGTGTTGACTTTGAACGAAAGCGATTGGCTGACCGCTTCAATGTAGCGCCGCGACATTGGCGTCTTATCAAGATCCTGGACCACCACGGGTATGTCTTTCACCGAAAGTGAAGTGGCCTTGCTCAGCAGCAATAAGAGCAACACGGGCAGGACGAGTGCCAGCGCCATCGTTAGCCGGTCGCGCCACAACTGCGTGAGCTCTTTTCGAATCTGAGCAAGAATGCGCTTCATAACATTCGAATCTCTTTCAAGCGAAGAACTGAATCATTTTCCGTTTTTCATTTGTCATTTCTCATTTTCAATTTGAATGCTTGAGCCACGATCCGGGAGAATCATATTCAATGACATATGATGAATGGAAAATGATAAATGGAAAATGATCTTATTCCTCTGCTGACTTTCCTTCTTTCCGCATCTTTTCAACCACCGCAATGAAAACGTCTTCCAGTGAATAGGATTGTTCGCGAGCTTTGCTAACCTGAATACCTTTACTTGTTAACTTCTCAGTGAGATTACGAATTCCGGTCGCAGGGTCCTCGTCGACGATTACATGTAGGCGATCGCCAAAGAGCGAAACGCGCCAGCGTTCCATTTCGTTCTTGAGCAAGTTGTTGGCGCGCTGCGGCGCATCGGTGATGAGCTCGATCAGGTGTCCCTGCTGCTCAGCTTTCAAACCCGACGGGGTGCCCTGGGCCACCAACTCACCGGCAACCATTAATCCGAGCCGATTGCATTGCTCAGCTTCTTCCAGATAGTGCGTCGTCACTAAGATAGCCATGCCTCGATCGGCAAAGCTATTGATCATTTTCCAAAAAGCGCGACGGGCAAGCGGATCGACTCCCGAAGTAGGCTCATCCAAAAACAGCACACTAGGTTCATGCATGACTGCGGCGCCGAACGCGACCCGCTGCTTCCAGCCGCCGGGCAAGCTACCGGTCATCTGATCGCCTCGTCCCTGTAAACCTGAAAACGAAAGCACCCAGCGCCCTTTTTCGGCCCGTTCTGCAAACGGCACTTTATAGACCCCGGCAAAGAAGTCGAGATTCTCCCTGATGGTGAGATCGTCATACAGGGAAAACTTCTGCGACATGTAGCCGACTCGCTGGCGCACAGAACCGGAGCGCAGTGAACCGGTTTCTCCCGCCAATTCCGCCTCTCCCTCAGTTGGTTCCAGCAACCCACAAAGCATCTTGATCGTCGTCGTCTTGCCCGCACCGTTCGCGCCGAGCAATCCATAGATCTCACCATATTTGACTTCCAGGTTGACGCTCTTAACGGCTTCGAAACTGCCGAATGACTTCGACAGGTTGCGCGCCCCTATAGCAGTTGCTTCCGGCGGACGTTTTTGAAACTCGCGCTTAACCGGAAATGGCGAAGCTCTGACTTCATCCTCGACGTGACGCAAGAGCGCCACAAAAGTATTTTCCAAAGTCGGCGCGGTAACCTCGATCTCTTCAACTTCGATCCCGGCCCTGGTTAACGTCGCACGAGTTAGCTCCTCTCCGCTCCGCACATCTTCAACCATGACATCAAGGTGATCGCCGAATCGTTGCGCGTCGTTTATGCCTTTGGTCTCGTCCAGGACATCCTCCGCACGGCTCAAGTCTGAAGCACGCACGACCAGGCGTTGCAAGCCTAAGTGATCTCGCAGCTCGCGGGGAGTGCCGGTTTGATGAATGCGGCCCTCGTGCATCAACGCCACTCGGGTGCACCGTTCCGCTTCATCCAGGTACGGCGTGGCGATGACGATTGTGATCCCCTGGCTCGAAAGATCGGCCAGCGCATCCCAAAATTCGCGCCGCGAGACAGGGTCAACTCCGGTGGTCGGCTCGTCCAGCAAGAGAATCTTTGGTTCGATGATTAACGCACATGCGAGCGAAAGCTTTTGCTTCATGCCTCCGCTCAGCTTTCCCGCAAGCCGATTCATGAAACGATCCATGCTGAACATCTCGAGATAGCGCCGCCCGCGCCGCTCGATCTCTTCGTCGGACAAACGCCGCAATCGCTTCGCCACCAGTCGCCTGCATCACCCCGCCCAGAATTTGAAACACTGAGGTCTTGCCGGCGCCATCCGGTCCAATCAGCCCGAAGATCTCGCCAGTCTGAATGTCCAGATCGATCCCGCGCACGGCTTCAATGGCGCCATAGACCTTGCGCAGGTTGCTAACATGAATGGCGGCGCGTGATTGCGGCTCAGCCGTAACGAGGCCGACCCCACCTGGCACAGTTTCTAATCCAGACTCCATTTTCGATTTCTCATTTGATATAATTTGATATCTATCATTTCTTCATCTGTTTGGTATCACAACGGTTAAATACCAAATGAAAAACGAGAAATCTCAAATGACAAATGGAAAATGATTCATCGCCTCCCGGTGTCCCGTGGCCACGAGCTGCCTTCGACCAGAATCTCGCCGTCGGCCGGCATGCCGGGTTTCGCGGCCCCTGTCGGATTCTTGATTAGCAGTTTGACACCCACCACCTGCTTGACGCGGTCGTTGCGAAAGTAAGTATTCTCTGGCGTGAACGAAGCTTCCGGATCGATACGCGAGACCACGGCGTCGATCGGACTTGTGGGATTCGAATCCAGGTAGACACGCGCCGCCTGGCCCAGTTTCACGCGACCAATATCACCTTCAGGAACAAAGCCGCGCAAATAAACCTTACCGAGATCGAGCATCGTAACGATCGGAGTTCCAGGTGCCACTACCTCGCCGGGTTCAGCCGCGCGCGTCGCAATCGTGCCGTCGAAGGGAGCAATGATAGTAAGATCCGCACGATTTGCCTGCGCCTCTTTCAATTGCGCGCTCGCACGTTCCGCATCAGACTGGGCCGCGGCAACATCGGATTGCGCTTGCGTAATCTGCTTCTGAACCGCATTAGCTTGCGATGATCTGATCGGAGGGTTCTCGAGATTCGCACGCGCGGCAGTCAACGCTCCGCGCGTCGCTGCGACCTGCTTCCTGGTCGACTCAACCACGGCCGCCTGGGCCTCGGAGGTTGTCCGCGCCTGCTCACGCTGACGATCAGAAACATCGCCGGACTTCGCCAGCCGGGTGAACTTTTCCAGATCGTAACGCGCTTGTTCATAACCGGCCCGCGCCTGAGAAAGATTCGCTTCGGCGGTCGCTACCTGCGCCTCGGCCTGATGCACACGTCCCTGGGCATCCAGTCTGGCTTGTTCGACCGTGAAGCGCGCCTGCTTGAGCTGCTCAGTTAATACTCCGACCTGTTCCTTCGATCGAGTGATGCGGGTTTCAGCTTCCTGCGCAGCCGCCCGCGCCTGCTGCTCTCGCGCCGCCGCCTGTTCGTCATCCAGTATGGCGATCACGTCTCCGGCTTTGACGGTGTCACCTTCGCGCACGTGTATTTCACGGATGCGGCCGGAAGTCTTTGCCGCCACCACTGAATCATCTCCTTCAACTCTGCCGCTGAGCGCAATGATGTTGTTCGGGATCGGAGGTTGGCGGATCAAAAACCACCAGACGAAAAAGCCGGCGACGAGAACGACCGTCAAAATCGCAGCAATACGGATCGTTCGGGAAAGTTTTTTCTGTGGCATGTTTGCAACTTTCGAGGGTTTTTCCCGGAGGGCCAGGTCAGCGCACACTGACTGTCACATTGTTCGCCGTCAATGAATTCCCGGTAGCGCGCTGCAATTCAGCAATTGCCTTGTTCAGATCTGTCTGCGCGCGCAGCTCGTTCCCGCGAGCGACGGAAAGCGCGGTCTGCCGTTCGAGGACGAGGAAAACCGTCGATTGGCCCGCATCCAATTTTCGTTTCTCGCTGTCATACTGCTTTTCAGCATCTTCACGCGCGACGGCGGCGGACCGCAGGCGGGCTTCGGCAGTCGACAGAGCCTGCAAAGCATTGCGCACTTCAACCTGGATCAATTGCTCGAGCTGCTCTCGCTGGGTCGCGATGCGCTTGCCTTCCACGAGCGCGTGACCCAACTGTCCTTCCGCAGTGCGATTGCGCAAAGGCAGGCTGATTGAAACGCCGAAGCGAAAGTTATTGAATTGATTCGAAGCCAGGTTCGAAAGCGATTGGCCGTAACCGCCAATCAGGTTGGACGGAATGGTCGTGGATGGCGGCGCCGGCAAAGCTTGCAAACCTTCAATTGCCGATAATTCGTTCACTCGCGCAAAGATCTGCGCATTGCTTGCCGAAAACGGATTGGCAGTCGAAGTCAGCGTGCCGGCGTTCCCGACCACTCCATAACTGCCGACCAGATTGATTTCCGGCCTGGTGAGATCCCGATAGAGTTTTTGATCGAGCTGATTAATTTCGCGCGCCAGATCCGATTGTCTCAACTCCTGGCGATTCTCAATCGCAGCCTTCATTGCCTCGTCCAGAGAAACCTGTGCCAAATTAAGATCGACATCGTCTGTCGGGATCACGGAAAGGTTCCACAAGGGCGATTTCTGATTCTCAGCAATCATATTCTTCAAATTGTTTTCCGTGCGATTGACATCATCCAGCGCCGCGAATTCTGCCTGCTCGAAATTGGCCACCTGCGTTTCCGCCGCCACAATGTCGATCGGCGCCAGCGACCCTTCGGCCACCATGCGCCGGTTATGTTCGAGCTGGGTGCGGGCATCGGCGAGCGAGTCGCGTTGAATCTGCAGATTGCGCAGAGCAAAAACCAGATCCCAGTACGAGCGCTGCACGCTGGTTATGACTTCGATTGCCCGCTGACGGAACTGCGCATCAGTCAGCGAGAGATTCTTCTTCGCCACGGCAATCTGCCGCCGCGGCAGATCGAATCGCAGGCCGCGTAGCAAAGGCTGGGTGATACTGAATGTCAGCGCCGTGGGATATTGCGGATTTAAGGCCGTGAACTGGCTGTTGCTGGTCTGCCTGATTGACGAAAAATCCAACCGATAATTGCCGCCGAATTTCGGCGCCAAACCTTCGAGCCGCGTCGTGTTCGTAAAGTCTGCGGTTTCAACCGTGCCGCTGGCGCCGCTCAAAAAACTCGCCGCCGGCGTCTTGATTCTTTCGTAATAGCTTTGTCCCGTCAGCTTCGGATCGTACGCGCCGCGCGCACTCAGCAAATCGAACTCGGCAATCTTAACGTTGTCGCGCGCGACCTCGATGTCTTTGTTATTCGATAAGGCCATGGCAATGGCCTCGCGCAACGCAAGCGGCTTCTGCTCGTTCATGTCGACACCCACGCGATTGAGCGGCGGCAGCGGGCGGTCAGGATTAGCCCGATAATCGATTGCCACGCGCGGAACTTGTATCGCCGGCGGCGGCGAAGGACGCGGCGACGGAGAGGGCTCCTGCGCCAGCGTGTTGTGTGAAATCAAGAGCCCGAGCGTGACGGTTATTAATAGAACTTTCATTATTGACTCCAATAAAGACGTAGTCGCCGTCGCCGCCTTCCGTCGCACGGCGCCTGAGGCCGATCTAATGCCCGCGCCAATTCGGGACCAGACGTGGCTCCGTGCCAGATCATCGAAAAGGGAATAGAACACGGGCACCGCAAGCAAAGTTAGCAGCAGGCAGAGTGATTGGCCGCCAACCACGAGCACGCCAATTGATCTGTTTGTTCCCGATCCCGGGCCACTGGAAAGCGTTAACGGCATCATGCCGGCGACCAGGGCGATGGTCGTCATCAGAATCGGCCGCAGGCGATCGCGGTTAGCTTGAATGATCGCGTCATGCCGTTCCATACCATGCCGGCGCAATCCGTTTGTGTGATCGATTTGGAGAATCGCGTTTTTCTTGACCACGCCGAACAACAGCAACAGCCCGAGGCCGGAAAAAATATTTACGGTCTGGAAAGTTACCAGCAGGGACACAATGCCGAACGGTATCGCCAGCGGCAGCGTCAGCAGAATCGTGATTGGGTGAATGAACGATTCGAACTGCGCCGCCAGGACCATGTACATGAATACGAATGACAGGACGATCGCCAGCAGAAAGTAATAGCCCGCTCGGCCCAGTTCTTTCGACCTGCCGGCCAGACCGGTGGTGTAAGCGGCGTCCATATGTTCATCTGCTGCTGCCTGCTTCATCTGCGCAATGACTTCCGATTGCGAGCCGCCGGGTTTAGTATTCGCCAGCAGAGTTACCTGTCGCTGGCGATTCAATCTGTCGATTGAGGATGGCCCTGTTCCCTCTTCGACATGCACCAGATTATCGAGACTAACCCAGCCAAGTTTTTGCGAGGCGACCAACATTCGCTTGATGCCTTCGGCGTTCGCGCGATATTCCCCCACTGCTCGCACGCGTACGTTGTATTGGTCAGTACCCGCGTTGAAAGTTGAAACCTTCGCGCCGGCAACCAGGGTGTTGAGTGATTGGGCGATGTCGCCGACCCGCACGCCGAGATCTGCCGCGCGCGCCCGATCGATGACAACTCGCAATTCAGGCTTGCCGGTGACCAGGGTCGAATCGGCATCGACCACGTCCGGCAGGTTCGTCATCTTCGTCAACAGGTCGTCTGAATACTTCGTTAACTTGTCGAGATCCGGACCGCCGATCACAAACTGAATGTCTGCGTTGCGAAATCCGCCCCCCGAAATTGCCGCCACCTGATTGACGCTGGTGCGCAACTGATTCGGAAATTCCTTGAGATACTTGCCGAGAATCTCTGAACGCGCGCGCAGCATCAAAGCATTCTGCGACGCGCTGCGCTCTTCAATCGGCGTCAGCTTCACATAAATATTTGCCAGATTAACCACCTGCTGCTGGCCGGCGCCGATGGTCACCAGGGTATCGGTGACACCGGGAAGTCTGCGCGTGTCTGCCGCAATGCGCTCAGCCAGCGCGGAGGTAGCCGACAAGGTATAGCCCTCAGGAGCCCGCACACTGATTTCGAACTGTGATTGATCGTCTACCGGCAAAAAGTTCTTGCCGACAAACCAGAAGAGCGGTGCAATGCTGAGGATTACCAGGAGCGAGAGCAGCACAATTGCCCACCGATGGGCCATCGACCACTTGAGCATCCAGGTGTACGTCCGATCGATCGGCCGGTAAAAGCGCGACTCTTTCGATTGGGCCTGGTTGTATTTGTCCTTGAACTCAGCCAGTGATGCCCGCTTGTCCTGTTCCGGCGCATCGGATACGGACGGTGCCTTGTCTGGAAGGCGAGCCGATTCATCCTTCTTGCGTTTGATCAAACGCGCCGCCAGCGTCGGCGTGAGCGTGAAGGAAACGAGCAGCGAAACTGCGATTGCGAAGGCCGAGGTCAATCCAAACGACGACATAAAGCGGCCTACGATTCCGCCCATGAAACCCACCGGCAAAAACACCGCGAGCAGCGACAAAGTAGTCGCCGTGACCGCCAGCCCGATCTCCTTCGTGCCGTCGATTGCCGCCTGGAACGGGGGCACGCCCTTCTCTTCAATGAAGCGATAAATATTCTCCAGCACCACGATCGCATCGTCGATCACAATACCAACCATCAAGGTCAGGGCCAGCATCGTGATCTGATTAAGCGTAAATCCCATCGCATTCATCAAACCAAACGTGGCGATGATCGAGGTCGGGATCGCGATTGCCGCAATGAACGTCGAGCGGAAACTCCAGAGAAATACAAACACGACAATCGCCGCCAGGATACTGCCCTCGATCAGGTGCAGTTGAATGGCGTCCAGCGACGCCTTGATGAAAATCGTCTGGTCGCCCACAAGTTGCGTCTTGATGTCGCGCGGCAGCGTGGGCGCAATCTCGCTTAGTCTTTCTTTGACTGCATCGGCAACCGCTACTGTGTTCTGGCCCGACTGTTTAGAAACGACCAGCGTCACTGCGGGCTGGCCGTTCAGGCGAGCTTCGGTGCGCTGCTCTTCAGCGCCGTCTTCGGCGTAACCAATGTCGCTCAGCTTTACGGCGTAAGGCCCGCGATTGGCGACCACTAAGTTGTTAAAGTCGGAGGACGAAACGATGCGGCCCATCGTGCGCACCGTCAGCTCGCGCTGGCCTTGCTCGACGCGGCCGCCCGGCACTTCCATGTTTTGCAGCTTGACGGCGTTCGCGACATCGGCTGCCGAGACGTTGAAGGCGCGCATCTTGTCGGGATCCACCCAGACCTCGATCTCCCGCAACCGGCCGCCGACAATATCGACGTTGCCGACACCGTTGATCGATTCAATGCGGCGCTTGATTTGTTTGTCGGCAATGTCGGTAACTTCGCGCAGAGAGCGCGGCGCGGAAACAGCAATACGCAAAACCGGAGTTGCGTCCGTGTCGAGCTTTTGCACGATCGGCTGCTCGGCGGTCGTCGGCAGATCGTTTACGATCAAGTCAACCTTATTACGCACTTCCTGCGCGGCGATGTCGGCGTTTTTCTCCAGGATGAACGTGATGAAGACCTGGCACACGCCCTCGACTGAGGTTGAACGCAGTTCGTCAATCCCGCTGATTGTATTAACGGCGCCTTCGACCTTGTCGGTGATTTCGGTTTCGATCTCCTGCGGTGACGCGCCGGGATTCACAACGGTTACAGTGATCGTCGGCAGGTCAATCTTCGGAAACAGATCGACGCCGAGCGCGTTGAAGGAAAACAGCCCGACGACCGTGATGCTCAGAATGATCATGGTCGCGAACACCGGGCGACGCACGCAAATTTCAGCTAGTTTTTGCATTTCATTACTCTGGTCAGTTGTTAGTAGTCAGTTGTCAGTAGGGGATCGACGTGACAAGTCACGGCCGAATAGAGTGCAACTGACCACTAACAACTAACTACTGACAACTGACTTCTCACTGTCTGACTGCCACCCCGTCACTCAATTGATCGACGTTGCTGCTTGCTACGATTTCATCAACCGCGACGCCGCTCTTAATTTCAATCAAATCGGCTTCGGCCTGCCCCGGTTGGATCAGCCGCTGCTCAGCATGACCGTTCTTAATTACAAACACGTAAGTCGCGCCTGAGATGGTTCGCAAAGCCCTCTGGGGCACCAGCACGGCGGCTTCGGTCTGCGGCAAGAGAATGCGGACCGTCCCAAACTGGCCGGGCTTGAGGGCGCCACTGCCATTGTCGATTTCGGCCTCGACGGTCAGGGTGCGCGAGTTCGCTGAAACGTTGGGCGAGATGCGCGCAACGCGACCGCTGAATGAACGATCCGGCCACGAGCTGGTCGCCAGCGAAACTGACTGACCGTTTTTAATCTGCGGCACGGCTTGTTCCGGCACGTCGATGCGAATCCACAACGGATTTGTCTTCACGATGGTCGCAACTTTCGTCGTCGTCGAAACATAAGTGCCGACGTCAACCGGGCGGTCCAGCACGTGGCCGTCGATGGGCGCCGTCACGACGGTGTAAGAGAGATTTCGTTTCGCGAGATCGACTTGCGTCTGGGCGTTGGTTACATTCGTTCGCGCCACCATGACTCCAGCGTAGTTCTGTCGAGCCTGCGCCAGCGCCGCTTCATAAGTCTGTCTGAGCGCGTCGCGTTGCGACTTTCGCTGGTCGTAATCAGATCGAGAGATATCACCTGACTCGATCAACTTTTGCGCGCGCTGGAAATTATTCTCAGCCAGCTCGAGGTTTGCGCGCGCGGTGGCGACTTCGGCAACTCTCTCCGGAATGAATTGCTGTCCCGCTCTCAGCCCGATTTTTTCTTCTGCCTGCCTTACCGCTGCTTTGGCGTTCTCGAGCTGGGCCACGGCCTGATCGATTCGCAGCTTGTAATCGGCGTCTTCCAGTCGCACCAGCGTCTGGCCTTTGCGGACGGCAGAGCCCATGTCGACGCCAACAGCGACAATCTTGCCGGCAGTCTGCGGCTGCACGTCGGTCTGAACGTCTGCCGCGAGACTTCCGGTCGCTTCAAAAAATCGTGGTAGCTGGCGCGAGACGGCGGCCACGATCGTGACATCGACCACCGCGGAAGGACTGGCGGAAGTTGTGGCGTTATTCGGCTGCCCCTTCGACCGGCTGCAGGCAGCCAGTCCGGCCGCGGCCAGGGTTAAGACCGCGAGGACGATTATTAGTTTTGGATTCTTCAGCTGAATCATCTCTTAACTTTCTTTTTGTCTCGAGACAGGGAGATTCGTTTCTTTGTTTTCTGGTTGCGCCTGGTGTTTCGGCCCACGAAATCGACGACTATTTTTCCCTTTGTGGCTGACGAACTCGCGGCTGTGATTCCGTCCAGCAAGATCCGGGCGAAACGTCCGGCCGCTTCTTCATTCGAAATCTTCAAAAGGCTGCGTTTGCGATCGTATAAGTTGTTATTGAGCGAATGGTGAATCACCATGCCGATAAATGCGCGCACCACGATTGCCGGCTCAATTTCAATCATCGCTCCGTCCTTTTGGCGTTCACGAATGTAGTCACCGAGAAATTCGTAAACGCGGCGCACGAATTTGTCCCAGAACATTTGTGCCAGCTCATGCTCTTCCAGGGCTGAGTACAAGAGGAGACGCTGAAACTCGGGATCGCATTCATTCTGGACGAGCGCGTTGAGCGCGAGTCCTTCAAACACCGCGCGATCATTTTTTTCCGCGAGCGCATCGGCGACAATCTGGCGCGGGTCCTCAGCGTCTCCGGCGCAGGCTTTGTCGTCGATGATGGCGCTGTAAAGTTCTTCCTTGGTGGCGAAATGACGGAAGACCATGGCTTCCGAAACGCCTGCGGCCCGCGCGATCTCTTTAGTAGTTGTGCCGCGGAATCCGCGGCGGGAAAACAGCCGCATCGCGACCCGCACAATTTGTGACCGGCGCTGTTCGCCGGCCATGCGACCGTTGCCGTGAGCCCCGCCAAAGTTGGAAAGAATCGATGATTTACTCAAGTTTTAGGGGTTCCTTAGGGTCCCGCTAAGAAAGTAAGTACTTACTTACCACGCGCCAAACGAGATTGTCAATCGGAAACCGAGCTGCTGTTGGTACCCAAAAAAAGGGTGAGGGTCGCACGACTCTCACCCAAAGTTTTCGTGTAGTTATTGTTTACCGCTGGCCCGGCGCGGGCTTGCGCGGCAGTTTCTCGTCCCGCATTGCCGTTTGATAAACGAAGGCGGCCATGATGGTCGCGGCTTGTTTCATATCGTCGGCTTGCACGCGATCAAAGACGTCTTGATTAGAGTGGTGAGTTCGAGTGTCGTACTCGATCTCGTCCTGAATAAACTGAAAGCCGGGCAACCCAATGCCATCGAAAGATTGATGGTCTGTGCCGCCGGTGTTTGAAATGGTAATTGTACTGGCCCCCATATCGCGGAAGGGTATCAGCCATTGACTGAACAAATCGCGCACACCATTGTTGCCTTGCAGATAAACACCACGAATTTTTCCCGTGCCGTTGTCGAGATTGAAATAGCCGGAGAACTTTTCGTACTCAGGAAGAGTCGTTAATTTCGCCGGCGGATTGTTGCCACCACCACCGCCTCCGCCGAAGCCGGCGCCGAAACCGCCTCCGCCACCTTCAAGCTTGCCGAAGTGTTGCGCCACATAAGCCCGAGACCCAAGCAGCCCTTCCTCTTCTCCGGTCCACAACGCTACTCGAATCGTCCGGCGTGGCTTTAATCCCAGTGTTTGAATGATGCGCACTGCTTCCATCGCCACCGCAACCCCCGCGCCGTTATCGGTCGCGCCGGTACCCGCTTGCCAGGAGTCCATATGCCCGCCAAGCATCACGATTTCAGCTTTCAAATCCGACCCGGGAATCTCGGCGATAGTGTTGTAGCCCATGTTGTCCTGGTCCTGATATTCAACCTGTAAATCGACGGTCATCTTCAACTTTTCGCCTTGTTGAATCATTCGGATCAAGCGATTGTAGTGCTCGACCGCCACGGTGAGTTGGGGAACCATCTTCGCTTCCGCTTTTGGATCGTAATAAAGAAGGCGAGTCATTGTGCGCATCTCTTCGATGCTGGCGGGAATCGGTTGCGCCACGGTTGCCTGCTGGACGAATATAGTTCCACCCGTGCCGCGCGGGCTAACGTCAACTGCTGCCGCTGCACCTTCATCGACCAGCAGGTTCATTCGCTTAGCGGTGAAAACAGTCTGCTGAAAGAGTTGCTGCTGACGTTCTTGCGGCGTCATTTGCGCGCCGCCGGCTCCTCGTCCGCCGCCACCGCCGAAACCTCCGCCCGCTCCCGGAGGAAGCGCGTTTGCCAGCACGAGCAGGTTCTTTTCATCTCTCCGTGTTCCCAGCGGATCGAACACGGCTTTGACTTCCACCGGTTGCGAGATCAAAACGATCTTGCCTTTGAGCTGTCCTTTGTACTTTTGGAGATCCGCTTCGTTTTTGGCATCAAGAAAAATGACATCAGCAGTCACTGCGCTGCCCGGCTGTGCGGTTGGTGCGGCCGCCCTTTTGCTCCTGGGATCATGAATCACAGTTGCCGGCATCTCTTTGATGCCTGGCGACCAGGCTTTCGGATAAGCGATAAGCGGGATGTCCTGCGGCTCGACTACCTGGGCTGAGAAGCGTTTGAGTGTCCAGCCCCGCCCGAACGGTCCCCAGGCTTCCAAATGCGCATTCTCCAGACCCCACGAGGCGAGCTTCTCTCGGGTCCATTCATTCGCGCGTTTCGCGCTGGGCGACGCCGTTAGACGCGAGCCGATTACATCTGAAAGATAACTCAAGGTCTGCATCACCTGAGAATGATTCATTCCTTCGTCTTTAATCCGCACGATGGGATCATTTAGGCTGCTTGCAGGTTGCTGTCCGAAGGTCGCGTACGGCACAAGCAACGCGAGCAGCAGAATGAACGCGGAAATCTGGCGCTTTATCATTTCAAACTCTCCTGCGAAAAAAGTTGGTGTTTCCGGCGCTTGCTTTGAGGCGCGGGCAAAGAACGCCGTGAATTGAGGGGCTAATACTGTCAGACTATGTCCGAGGTTTCAAGTCAGAAAGGAGGTCTAAACTCGCGCGCCGCCTCTCACATATCAACTCGGCGAACATAAGGTCAAGTCAGGGGAAGCAACTCAGCCTGTTGCGGATGCGAGCCGGCATGGTTCTTCATCCACTCGACCAAGTCATCCACGCCTTCGAGATCGGTATCAGAGATTGGCCGCGCGCCCTTATTTATGAGTTCTTGATTGCCTGGTCCTTTGTCGCCTGAGCGGACAAATACCGGACACCAACCCGCCGCGAGGGTTTCAACTGCTCCAGCCCAGGTGCCGCCTTTGTGGTAATCACTGGACACAACAACAGAAAAATCCGCAGCCCCATATATTATCTTGTTGCGACCCATCGCCGCGCCGACTGAGAAACCATTGTCTGGTCGATAGGGTGTCAGCAAAACCAATCGTCCATCTGCAATGAACTGTCGGACATCCGGCTGTCGTATTGTTCTGATGAGGCTGTCTGGCAGGACACCGATGGCGTAACCGTCGGCATCCAACGCCCCCTGCATAGCGATTCGATCCGTGCCCCGCGCGCCTCCTGATACCACCGCAACCAGAAACCGCGCGCATACCGCTCCCAAGCGCCGGGCAAAATCACCGCCATTTTCGTCAAGATCGCGAGACCCGACGATACCAATTGCAGGTTTCTCAAAAACCCTCATGTCTCCCGCTCCAAACAAAACAGCTGGCGCCTGATTCTTCAGAGTGTTTCTGATTCGAGCCGGATAAGATTCATCAGCCCGCGTCACGCACCAGATGCCGCTCGCCGCCAATTGCTCCAACTCCAGCGCAACGCCCCCGCCTCGAGCGAGCAACTGCGCGATTCGCTCTGCTTCCGCTAACGTGACTCCCAGGCACCTGGCCAAATCCTCTGCGGACACTCCGAGCAATGCACTCGGACGTTTCATCTCTGAGTCATGAATTCTTCGTGCGAGCGCGTTCCATTCTCTGAGCGTAAGCGGTAAGACACCAGGCTCGTCGCCATTGCCTAACGCGAGTTGCGAGCACAGCATGACTACCGCCGCGCCGTCATCGCTTAACAGTTCGTGCGCGTCGATCATGAATCACCTGCCGTCGCTTTCGCTAACGCAAAAGGAAATACTCGTCCGCTGCCATTGATGCGCAGCAATGCAGCAATCATAGTCATGGTCCAGCCTGAATCGATCACGTCATCGACCAAAAAAACTGGCGCAGTGAGAATATCACGCTTAACCGAAAACGCTTGCAACACATTGTGCACTTGCTGGGCGCTGTTCTGCATGAGTTTCTGCGGCTCAGTTTCGTGAACCTTTTTGATGACCGGCTGAAAGGAAAGATTCAAAGTGGCAGCTAACCTTCGCGCAAAATCCGAAACCAGGATCGGCTGCCGATTTGAAGGAACGCAGGCGATCCATTCCGGAAACGGATCTGGCTGCCAACGATCTCGAATCAGAGCCGCGGCGGCCTGAACCAACTCGTCGCTGAAATGGCCTCTGTCATACTTGCATTGGGCTACAGAGTGACCCCAACCCGCGTCGCCATAGATGCATAATGCCCGGCCTTGCTCGGCGCGCAGATTCTCGGGAATCTTCGTGCCGGCTCTTCCTTGCGTCGTCATTCCCACGGCTGCCGGCATCGCTCGTTGGAGTTCAACGATTGCCGCGCTCGGCCATTGTCTGCGCGGTTCAATGAGCACACTGTCTCCCCGCAGGAATTGCACTGCGCTGCGAATCAATCCAGCCGGGACTGATTGCCGTTTGGTTTGGCGGGTGCAATTCATGCATTTGCCACACGGAACGGGCGCGGGATCGTCGAGCGCGCGCGCCAGAAATTCCATCAGACAGCCGTCGTGATCGACATAACGCTTAATCTCCTCCAACTCGGCGCGCCGATTCTGGGTGACTTGTTCAGAGCGTAACAAATTAGCCGTCCAGGCATTCGCCGTGCGCGAGTAAGTCGTCTTATCGCGCACCACCGCGCCCTCAACTTCCAACAGCTTCAAAGCTTTGTCGATCACGCCGCGGCGATAATTCATGCGGGCCATCAGCTCATTAGCAGTAACGCCGGCGCCGCGTTCGACTTCGCTCAAAACTTGCGACATCACCTCGGCAGGCGGAAATGCCGAGCGTATGAAGTAATCCTGAATCTCATCGTCTTCGCGTCCGCTTAAAAGGATGCCGTAGGCCTCTTCGACGGCGCGTCCGGCACGGCCCACTTGCTGGTAGTAAGCAATGACCGAGCCGGGTCGCTGAAAATGAATGACGAAGCCGAGATCGGGTTTATCAAAGCCCATTCCCAAAGCCACGGTCGCGACCAGGGCCTTGCACTCGTTCGCCAGCAACATACGTTCTGATTCCGACTTGTCCGCGCTTTCGAGTTCCGAATTGTATTCGCGGGCCGTAGTTCCGTTTTGTTGCAGCCACGCAGCAACGCGACGCGTATCTGGAATCGTCAGGCAATAGATGATGCCGCTGCCGGGAAGCAGTGGAACGAAGTGGGCCAACCAAGCGAGCCGTTCGCTCTGATCGCTCAGTTTGATGTTAAAAAGTTTCAGCGAAGCACGAGTTAGCGGCCCGCGTTGCACCTCGAGATTAGGAATTTGCGCGACAACATCCCGCACTACCCGATCGTTGGCTGTGGCCGTGGTGCAGATGACTGGCACGCTCGGTGGTAATAGTTGCAACACGCGCACGATCCGTCGATAGTCGGGTCTGAAGTCGTGTCCCCAGTCTGAGATGCAATGGGCTTCGTCAACGATGAAGAGGCCGATGCTGTTCTGGAATCGTGGCAGCACCTGCTTACGAAAGTCTTCGTTCGCCAATCGCTCTGGTGAGATCAGCAAAATGTCACACTCGTTGCGGGAAAGCTCGGTCCGTGCCTGATCCCATTCGTCACGGTTCTCGCTGTGAATCGTGACCGGCCGCAAGCCGATGTGGCGCGCGGCCTCGATCTGATTTCGCATCAAGGCCAGCAGCGGGCTGATTAGCAACGCTGGTCCGGCGCCACCGTCCCGCAGAATTTTCGTCGCAATAAAGTAAACAATGCTCTTGCCCCAGCCGGTGCGTTCCACCACGAGCACGCGCTGTCTGAGCACAGCGGCCGCTTCGATCGCTTCCCACTGTCCCTCGCGAAACAACTTATCCGCGCCGAGCATCTGGCGCAGAAGTGATTCAGCTTTGGCTTTATTCATGAGGTCAAATGATGGAGGGAGGATGATGAATTCAATCAGGCCGGCGTACGTTGCGCGGGCTTTTGAGAAACAGGCGGCGGGAGAATTTCGCTCTTATATCCACATTCTTCTCTCGCGCAATAATGGGTGATGCCTTTCTTGCTTGTCTTCTCCAAAAGAAAAGGCGCCTTGCACTGCGGGCATTTTTCCGGAATCGGCTTGTCCCAGAAAACGGTTTCGCATTTCGGATATTCAGAACAACCGTAGAAACTCTTGCCGCGCTTTGATCGTTTGACGATAAGTTCGCCTTTGCAGCCCGGACGAGGACAGGCGATGCCGGTGGTCTCGCGCTTGATGTATTTGCACTTCGGATAGTTTGAGCACGAGATGAATTCGCCGTAGCGGCCCTGACGCTTTACGAGTTGCGCATTATCGATCGGACACTTCTCATCAATTGGTTCGGGAGGCGCGCTGAGCTTGCCGCTTCGTGAAATCTTGCGGATGTTGCGACACTCGGGATAACCCGAGCAGCCGTAAAACGGACCAAAGCGGCCGCGTTTTAACTGCATCGGCTTGCCGCAAAGTTCGCATGCTTCAATCTCTTCTTCACCATCAGCAGAGGTTTGCGACTGACTGGCTCCGCCGTCAGAGGTGACCGGTTCCGCGTCTCGCGTGGCGCCGCAGTTATTGCACTTCAGATATTTTCCGAAGCGGCCAAGCTTCATCACCATGCCCGGCGTGTTGCACTTCAAACAAACTTCGTCAGTCGGCGTTTCCTTTTCTTTGATGTCCTTGGCGTATTTCTGGAATTTCGCCAGGTCGTCCTTGAACTTGTCATAGAACTCGTGCAGGGCATCGGTCCATTTCAGTTTGCCTTCTTCGATTTCATCGAGTTCCTCTTCCATTCTCGCGGTGTAAGCCTCATTGAAAAGCTCAGCAAACCCGCCTTCGATCAGGACGTCGTTCACAGTTTTGCCGAGCGCCGTCGGATGGAACCGCCCTTCTTTCTTTTCGACGTATTCACGATCCTGGATGACAGTCATAATCGCGGCATAGGTTGACGGCCGCCCAATGCCCTTCTCTTCCAGGGCCTTGACCAGCGTAGCCTCGGTATAACGCGGCGGTGGTTCAGTGAAATGCTGTTCAGGATCGATCTTATTCAGCGCCAGGGTTTCACCTTTACTGACCAGCGGCAGCCTGCGCTCGTCTTCCTCGTCCTCTGTTCTTTCATCACGACCCTCCTGGTAGACCTTCAAAAAGCCGTCGAACTTCTGCACTGAACCTGTTGCTCGAAAGACAAACCTTCCGGCTTGAATATCAATGGTCGTTTGATCGAAGAGCGCCGGCATCATCTGGGAAGCAACAAAACGTTGCCAGATTAAGCGATAGAGTTTGAGTTCTTCGGGTTTCAGATATTTCGCCAGTGAATCCGGAGTGCGCGTGACATCGGTAGGGCGAATCGCTTCGTGGGCGTCCTGCGCGTCTTTCTTCGACCGGTAATGGACCGCCTTCTCGGGCAGGTAGTTAGCGCCATACTGTCCTTCAATAAACTGACGCGCCTCGCCTAACGCCGCTTCGCCCACGCGCGTCGAATCCGTGCGCATGTAAGTGATCAAGCCGACGGAACCTTCGCTGCCAATCTCGATTCCTTCGTAAAGATGTTGCGCGATCATCATCGTGCGTTTTACCGGAAAACTCAGCTTGCGCGAAGCTTCCTGCTGCAACTTTGAAGTGATAAACGGCGGAACAGGATTTCGCTTCCGCTCTTTGGTGGTGACGTCATTAACGATGAAGGTCTGCTTTGCGGCTTCGGAGACGATCTCGTTCGCTTGCGAATCGTTCCCGATGAGTATCTCGGATTTTTTGACATTCTGATCGAAACCGCTGGTTTTGACCGTCTGCTCTCCCACTTTCAGCAGGCGAGCATCGAACGCCGGCGGTTCCTTACTCCCGAGGTTTGCCGTGATCGTCCAGTATTCAGTTTTAACGAAGGCTTCGATTTCGCGCTCGCGCTCGACAACCATTCGCAGCGCAACTGATTGCACCCGGCCCGCGCTCAAGCGCCCGCCGATAGTGCGGCACAGCAGCGGCGAAACTTTGTAGCCCACCAAACGATCGAGCACGCGGCGCGCCTGCTGCGCATCGACCAGGTTCTCGTCGATCTGTTTCGGATGCTCGAACGCCTCTTGCACCGCGCGCTTGGTAATTTCATTGAACATCACTCGAAACGCGGGCACGGCGGGTTTCTTCGGCACTATTTCTTCGGCCAGGTGCTGGCAGATGGCTTCGCCTTCGCGGTCCGGGTCGGCGGCAAGATAAATCGCCCCGGCAGTCCTGGCCGTCTTTTTCAGATCGGCAACTATCTTTTTGTTATTGCGCTTTTTTGAATCAGGAATAATCTCGTATTCCGGCTCAAAGTTGTTTTGGACGTCGACGCCCAGACCTTTTGAAGGCAGATCCTTGATATGCCCGATCGAGGCCTTCACGATGAAGTCCTTGCCGAGATATTTATTGATCGTTTTCGCCTTGGCCGGCGATTCAACTACGACGAGATTCTTTGCCATTTAACTCTTCAACTAACTTTCCTTCGGTCACGCACTGATGACCTTTCGATGAACAGAGGTTGCTTACTACCTGATTTGTTAGCTTGCTGCTGGGCGGCCACGAAAATAACATTAAGTGCGCCCGGAAAGCCAAACAGTCCGCCAAAACCAGCGGAAATGCTGGCCTTTTCTTAATTGAGTGCGCCGCCGGCAAGTTCTAATTCACATTCTGCGGACGAAACACTTCCCGGGCAGAGCGCGAATCAACTCGCGCATTTCGAGGCTGAGCAAAGCGCTCGTAAGTTGCGTGATTGAAAGTTTCGTATTTTCAGCGAGCGCGTCGATCTGCAGCGGCGTATCCGTCGAAAGCAGCTTGAAGATCGCGCGCTCAGGTGCCGACAAATCAGCCGGGGCGAGTTGAAGTCGATCCAGCAGCTCGCCTTTCTTTTTTGCTTTCCTGCCCGGCGGGGGCAGAATCCGCGCGGCGATGTCCGCGGGCAATTCGCTGGCGACGTCCTGCCATTGCTGCACCAGCTTTGCGCCCGCACCCTTAATCAAATAATTCGTGCCGAAAGAATTGCGCGAAGTAATATTGCCGGGCACGGCGAAGACCTCGCGATTCTGTTCAATCGCCAGCCGGGCCGTTATCAGGGAGCCGGAATTCTCGGCTGCTTCGACCACCACCACGCCCAGGCTCAAGCCGCTGATCACCCGATTACGATAAGGAAAATTCTCCGAGACCGGCGGCGTGCCCAGAGGAAACTGCGTCACCAAAGCTCCGTTCTGCTTCAGAACCTCGTCAGCTAGCTTCTTATGGTCGCGCGGATAAACTTGATCGAGACCGGTACCCATGACGCCGACGGTTCGCCCGCCTGCTTCCAGCGCGCCGCGATGCGCGGCCGCATCAATGCCGCGCGCCATCCCGGAAACGATCGTGATGCCGCGTTGCGCCAATTCGCGCGACAACATCAGGGCCGCATTCTGACCATAGGTCGAACAGCGGCGCGATCCGACCACTGCTACGCAGGGCCGATCAAGGCATTCCGCCCACGCGCCTCTTACATAGAGCACGACCGGAGGATCGTAGGTCTCGCGCAAGAGCGAAGGATAAACGCCGTCGTCCAGGACGATGATCTCGCCGCCCAGCTTGCGTACTCGCTCAATTTCAGCTTCGGCGCGGTCGTGTAGTTCGCGGGTAGCGATGCTCTCGATGGCTTCGGGTGGCAGCCGCAGCAAAGCAAGTTCGCGCCTGGGCGCGTCGAAGATCGCTTCAGCCGATCCGAAATGCTCAAGCAGGCGCGCTGTTACGCGGGGCCCAACACCGGGAGTCATGTTGAGGGCAATCCAACTAATCATGATTTCGGAGTGCGGGAGCACCTCCTTTGTTTGTGTCAGAAACCGTAACGTCAGCGAGGCATCTCGAGGACAAGACGCGCCGCTGCCGATGCGCGGGTTTCCGACAACTAAGTTTCTGATCCGATGCGCATGCCGTGAAACGATCGCGCGACGAAAACTAAAGATATCAAAAAGAAAACAGCCGCCAGTATACGACTAAATGTCGAACCCTGCTGTTTGGTAATACTCACGGCGAGTTCGACGGCCAGCAGGCCAAAGAGCGTCGTGAATTTGATTACCGGATTCATGGCCACCGACGAAGTATCTTTGAAGGGATCGCCGACGGTATCGCCGACTACCGTCGCATCATGCAGCGCGGTTCCTTTCTGCTTCAGTTCAACCTCGACGACCTTCTTCGCATTGTCCCAGGCGCCCCCGGCATTCGCCATAAAGATCGCCTGGTACAAACCGAATATCGCAATCGAAATCAGATAGCCAATGAAAAAGAATGGTTCTACGAAAGCAAAAGCCAGGGTCGAGAAGAACACGCCGAGAAAGATATTGAACATTCCTTTCTGGGCGTACCTGGTGCAAATCTCGACGACTTTCTTGCTGTCTTCGACGGAAGCCTTTTCGACCCCTTCCAGCTTGATGTTGGCTTTGATGAACTGCACTGCGCGAAATGCGCCGGTCGTGACGGCTTGCGTTGAGGCGCCGGTGAACCAATAGATGATGGCACCGCCAGTGATCAATCCCAGCACAAAGGGCGCATGCAACAACGAAAGGTTTTCGGTGTTGATGGTGAGCCCGTTGGTCAAAGCCATGATGATCGAAAAGATCATCGTGGTGGCTCCCACGACGGCCGTGCCGATCAGCACCGGTTTCGCGGTGGCCTTGAAAGTATTGCCGGCGCCGTCGTTTTCTTCCAGCATATCCTTGGCCCGTTCAAAATTCACCGCGATGTTGTGTTCCTTCTTGATTTCCTCGGCGGCGTTCGGGAGATGTTCAATCAAGGACAGTTCGTAAACTGATTGCGCGTTGTCAGTGACCGGTCCATATGAATCAACCGCGATCGTGACCGGACCCATACCCAGGAAACCAAAGGCCACCAGACCAAACGCGAAGACGGCCGGAGCCAGCATGATCGAACCCGGTGGAAGCCCGCCCAGGCCCATCGTGCTGAACACAAATGCAATCGCCATCAGCGCCACAATGCTGATGCCCAGCCAGTAAGCAGAAAAATTTCCCGCCACGAAGCCGGAAAGTATATTCAGCGAAGCGCCGCCTTCCTGCGATGACTTCACAATTTCCTGAACGTGTCGTGATTCAGTCGAGGTAAACACTTTGACCAGCTCCGGAATGACGGCGCCGGCCAGCGTGCCACAGGAAATAATGGTCCCGAGCTTCCACCACTGAGAGGTGTCGCCGCCCAGCGTCGGAATGATCAGGTAGGAGACGACATAGGTCAGCACGATCGAAACGATCGAAGTGATCCAGACCAGCGACGTCAGCGGCGCTTCGAAATTCATTTTGTCGGCGTTTGCGAATCGGGCTTTCGCGATGGCGCCGTTGACGAAATAAGACAGCGCGCTTGAGATGAGCATCATGACGCGCATGACAAAAATCCAAACCAGCAATTGCACCTGGATGTGCGGATCTCTGACGGCCAGCAGAATGAAAGTAATCAGCGCCACGCCAGTCACGCCGTAGGTTTCAAAACCGTCGGCGCTCGGTCCGACTGAGTCGCCGGCGTTGTCACCCGTGCAGTCGGCAATCACGCCGGGATTGCGTGCGTCGTCTTCTTTGATCTTAAAGACTATCTTCATCAGATCCGAACCGATGTCCGCGATCTTTGTGAAGATGCCGCCGGCAATTCTCAGCGCCGCGGCGCCCAGCGATTCGCCGATTGCGAAACCGATGAAGCACGGACCCGCGTACTCGCCCGGCACGAACAACAGGATGAACAGCATGATCAGCAGCTCGACGCTGATCAAAAGCATGCCGATGCTCATTCCGGCTTTGAGTGGAATCTGGGAGATCGGGTAAGGCTTGCCGCCGAGACTGGCGAAAGCTGTGCGCGAGTTGGCGAAAGTGTTGACGCGAATGCCGAACCAGGCAACGCCGTAACTGCCCGCGATGCCGACCAGACTAAAGAGCAAAATGATCGGCACGGTGAGCGTAATGGGATGGCCGGGAACCGGGCGTAGTACGCCAAAGTAAGCGACCACGATCGTTGCAATGAAAACCCACAGCAACAAAATGAATTTTCCCTGGGTGATCAGATACGTCTTGCAGGTTTCGTAAATCAGTTCCGAGATTTCGCGCATGGCGCGATGCACCGGAAGGTTCTTTAACTGCACGTAGATGACCAAGCCAAAGATCCAACCCAATAAGGAAATGAAGAGACCGGCGAGCAATAAACGATTGCCGCTAAATCCGAGAAAATTGACGCCTGAGAGATCCGGAAGTTTGAGGGCAGCTTCGCCGCCGCCGCTTTCGCTCGTCTGAGCCATAATCACCGGCGCGCTGAATGCGAGAGCAGGAATTGCGATAAATAAGCTAAACAGTTTGCGGCGCGATACGAGCGCAAACTTCGACATGGAATTCACTATCAAGAAGATCCTTCCTTTATTGCAGAGATAAAAGCCGAGCTGAAAAGAGTCGGTTATTATTGCCGATTTAGCGCTGAACTGTCTACCGGAGTTCGAATCTGAGACGCCTATTTGACTGGTGCCTTTGAGTGTTTGCGCCTTTGCGTGAACGGCATCTCTCGCAAAGCCGCGAAGGAGAATTAAAGCCGCCAGGATTGCCTGACGCGTCGCGGAAACTAGGCTTCGGCAACAGCCGCATCGGACGAGATCGCCGTCGCCTTGCCACCACCAATCCAACTTCGTAAAGAATCGATCAGCACAATGACAGCTGCCAACATGATAAGCGCGGTGAGGGTTGTGTCGACGTATCCCTGAGTCGCCGTAACCGGATTCTGCGCCAGCGGCCAAAAGATATCGCGGATTGATTCGTAGCCGGCGACCAGAGTCGTCGTCGCGACAAATGACAACGGCACCAGCGTCACCCAACTGTAACGCGCTTTGCCTGTGTTGATGATAATCGTGGTTGCGACACAGAGCGCGACCGCGGCCAGCAGTTGATTCGCGATGCCGAACATTGGCCAGATCGTGGAAATCGATCCGCTCCAGATGAAAGCGGCCCACGCAAAGACAATTACCGCGCTGGTAACAATCGATCCCGGCAACCAGGTGGGTTGTTCCAACTTACGATAGAACCGTCCGCCAAATTCTCCCAACAGAAATCGAGCGACCCGGGTGCCGGTGTCGATCGTGGTGAGGATGAACAACGCCTCGAACATGATCGCGAAGTGATACCAGTATTTCATCAAGCCGCGCAGACCGGGAATACCATCGAATATTTTCGCGATCCCGATGGCCAGCGTGACTGCCCCGCCGGTGCGTCCGCGCACTTTCTCACCGGACTGCGCCTCCAGACGATCAAGCTCCTGTGGTTGGAGATTGAAACCCTGCGCGCCTTCAGCGTCGACCATGCGCACGTACTTCGCCCGCTCAGTTTCGTTCCGCTGCGCCGTGTTGATGGCAAAATAATCGCCGGGAAATAATGATGTCGCGGCGATCAATGCGACCACGCCGACAACGCCCTCCATTAACATCGCGCCGTAGCCAATCACCCGCGCATCAGTCTCTTTTGCGATCATCTTGGGCGTGGTGCCCGAGGAAATCAGAGAATGAAATCCACTGATGGCGCCGCAGGCAATCGTGATGAACACAAACGGATAGACCTTTCCGGGAACCACCGGCCCGCCGCCGGAAACAAACGGTGTAACGGCCGGCATCTGCAAATTCGGATGCACCAGAATCACGCCGATGATTAGCAGGGCAATCGTTCCAATCTTTAGATATGAAGAAAGGTAATCACGCGGACATAAAAGCATCCAGACGGGCAGCACCGACGCGATGAAGCCATACGCGGCCATCAGCAACGTCACTGAATGCGGCGAGAAAGTGAATGCATGAGCGAACGAGGAGTCGGCGATTTTTCCGCCGAAGTAGACTGCCAACAACAAGCCGATAACTCCGATTACACTCGCTTCCGCAATTTTTCCCTTGCGAAAGCGATACATGTAAAGGCCCATGAACAGCGCCAAAGGGATCGTGAATCCTACCGTGAAAGTTCCCCAGGGCGATTCAGCCAGAGCGTTTACTACGACCAGTCCGAGACCCGCGAGGGCGATGACCACGATGAAGAGAATCGCGATGGCCGCGACTACGCCGGACAGGGGACTGATTTCGGTGCGGGCAATCTCGGCGAGCGATTTTCCTTTGCGGCGAATGCTGGCGCCGAGAATCATGAAGTCATGTACGGCGCCTCCGAGGCAAACACCGATCACCAGCCACAACAGTCCCGGCAGAAAACCGAACTGTGCTGCGAGCACCGGCCCGATTAGCGGACCGGCGCCGGAGATCGCCGCGAAGTGATGCCCGAAGAGCACCCATTTGTTCGTCGGATAATAATTGTGACCGTCATACATGGTCTTTGACGGCACCGGGCGCGAATCATCCAGCGCCAGGACTTTCGCGGCGATGAAGGCGGAGTAATAACGATACGCGATGGCCAGCACACATAATGCACCGACAATGATTGGTAGAGCGTTCATCGATTTGTGGCTTATCATAACTGCCGTCAGTGGATTTGCGAAGCGGCACAGCAGCTCTTATGCTTGTCTCCAAAGTCCCAGCAAACGAAAAATGAGGTTCATATGAAACGAGCAACTTCAACTCTGATCGTGGCAAGTTTCCTTTTGATGGCAAGTATTTCCTTTCACGCTTTCGGCCAATCCCGCGGAAGCCAGACACTTGCTCCGAACGCGCTGATCGCCGACCTTTACCGGCAACACAATCTGAAGCGCAGCCCGTTTTTTCAAACCAGAAGTCGCGCGCGTGTTGACCGGTACTTTACAAAGCGGCTGGCTGATCTGATTTGGAAGGATGCGCGCAATTCCAAAGGCGAGGTCGGTGCGTTGGATGGTGACCCTCTGTACAACGCGCAGGACATGAAGATCACACGTTTCCTGATTGGCTCGCCGAAATATTCGAATGGCAAGGCTGAGGTCAGCGTTACATTCGAAAATCTTGGCAAGAAAAATGAACTTGTATTTCGGCTGGAAAAATCTGGAAAAGCCTGGAAGATCGACGACATTAAATACGATGATGGCACGACCTTGATCGGGATTCTGAGCGGGAACGCCACCGGGGGCAATTTCAAGTCCGGGCCTCGGCAAAACCTTTCATTGCTCACCTCGTTACGATAGAATCCCGGCGACAGATCTTTGTAACTATTCGCAAGGTTTTACGATGAGAAGAGTATTTATCCTGCTCCTATTCGCCGTTCTGGTTGCGGCCAACGTCACAGCACAGTCAGGAAGAAGAAACATTAACCCGCCGCCGCCTTCGGCTCCGGTCGTGGAATCGCCCGTCTATTCGCAACCAGATCGCGCGCCTGCGGCATCCGAGGCACGGGCTTTACGGGCGCTGCCTGACGACCTCCTCAAACGACAGCTTAAGTCGCTCGACCAGGGCAGCTTTCGACTCGCCGACTTTCCAGGCAAGGTTATTGTCTTGAATTTATGGGCGTCGTGGTGCGGGCCATGCCGCATGGAAATCCCGGATTACGAGAAGGTTCGCAAAGAATATGCTGGGCGAACAGTCGAGTTCGTCGGCCTGACGACCGAAGACCCGCGCACTTCATTCGACCGAGTGAAAAAGTTCGTGCGTGATTTCAATTTCGGCTTTCATCTGGGCTGGGCCGATCGCGAAACGGCGATTACCTTAATGAACGGCAGAGGCGCGATCCCGCAGACACTGGTAATCGGCGTCGATGGCCGCGTCGTCAGTAGCTGGCGCGGCTACTCACGTTCACAAAGCGGCGACCGCCTGCGCGAAGCAATTGAACGCGCACTTTCGGAAATATCTTCGTCAACACAAAAGTTTCCTTGAAGAAATGTATTTGCTGGTTCGTGGTTGAGCGGTTTCTACTGCCACTCGCCCACGAGGATGAAAGGCGCCCAGGAAAACGGCGCCGTATTTCTTGCCTGAGCATTGTGAGCTGCGCCTCGCGCAGGCCAGGTCTCGACTTGCACTAAAATGTCCAGATTTATGAAACCCTCGAACGCCCGGCTGATCATCATCGCGGTGCTGTTTTTCTGTCTGACGGCGCCCATATGTGGCTTGCCGGTTGTCGCGGAAAAACAAGAACCAGCCGTACCCCAAAGCGCTTCACAGAACCCGTCCGGTTCTCAGTCCCCGGCAAACGAGGAATTCAAGTTCGGTAAAGTCGATCTGGAGTTGCTCGATCAGGTGAACCTGCTTGATCAGCGTTTCGAGCGCGAAGGCCTGGTGCTTGAAGATACAGCGACCAATGCCTATCTAAAACGCATAGGCGAGATACTTGTGCCGCGTGGTTTGCATCTCGAGCACGTCGTCTGGAAATTTCGCGCGCTGAGAGACCCGGTCCCGAACGCCTTCGCTTTGCCGAATGGATCGGTCTATGTCACCACTGGTTTGCTGGCTTTGATGGACAACGAGTCCGAGGTCGCCGCGGTGCTCGCGCACGAACTGACGCACGTAATGCGACGCCACACCTATCTGCAAAACCGCAGCAATCGCAAAAAGGTTCTGGCCATCAACATAATCAACGCCGTCAGCGTGTGGAATCCGGTGGGCGGCATTGCCGGCGCTGCGATAGCCATAATTACTGCGGTGGCCCCGTTAATCGTGGTCGCGACAATCTTCGGTTACAGCCGCGATTTGGAACGGGAGGCGGATCTGAAAGGTGTGGAACTAATGGCCAATGCCGAGTATCCGCCCGAAGAAATGGTGCAGGCGCTTAAACTGTTGAGCAACGACATCGAAGGCGAACAGATAAAACTTTTTTACAACGATCATCCCGCGCTGCAGGATCGCATCAAGTACGTGAGTGCCTACCTGGGCAGTAACGCCGTTAAGGTCACTGCCGCCATGGAACTCAATCGCGAAAAGAACGCCTACTTCGCCAGGGCTGAATCGATCATGCGCCATGACATTCAGTTAGCTATCAACGCGGCGCGGTTTCGTTCGGCTTTTTATCTCAGTCAAAGATTGGTTGAATTCCATCCTAATGCTTCAGAGAACGTTTTTTGGCTGGCCGAAAGCTACCGCAACCTGGGGCCGCGCTCGCCGCAACTAACTGATAAAGAGCTGACGAACAGCGCGAAAAAGGACGCCGTGAAAAAACGAGCGAAGCGAACTCCCGAAGAAGAAGAGCGTGATCTACTCGCAGGTGAAGCAGGACAGCAAACCTGGAAGGCGAACCAGCAAAAAGCCGAAGAGTTGTACTTGCGCGCATTGCAGCTGGACAGTCCCTCTCCCGCCGCGCATCGCGGGCTGGGCATGCTCTACGAAAAGCTCGGAAGGCGGAGCGAAGCAGTAAGTGAGTATGAAAAGTATCTACAGGTCGCGCCCGCGGCCATCGACCACGAAAGAATTCAGAGACGCCTTGAAGCGCTAAGGAGATCCTAAAGTGAGATTACGTGACCGGCTCATCAACTCCGCGCAGTTTCAACTTATCTGTGTCGTTTTTCTTTTTGCTGCGGTCGCTCCGGCTGCCGCTCCCGCCCAGTACCTGCATCCGAAAATCACGTCGAAGCAGGTCACGATTCGGAATGTCGTGTTGCTGCCGGCGAAAGTCGATATCGTGAGGGACAGCATGAAAGGGCCCGAAGGCATGGGCGCCGAGTCTGACGCGTTGAGCGCGCGCGTCAGCCAGCTGATTACCGAGGTCCTGGCCGCCAAACATATCACCGCCCTGGCAACGCCCTCGGCATCTTCCGAAACCGATTCGCAGCAGAAATATACTGTAGCGGATATTCAATCTCGCTATGACGAACTGTTGCCGAAAATCGCGAAGAAGAAAAAAGACGTCAAACAGGGCAGGTTCTCAATGGGCGATGAAGTGTTGAGCCTGAATCTGGACAAGAATGCCGATGCGATTGTTTTCATTCGCGGCCACGGACAAAAACTAACGTCCGGCAAGAAAACGTATGTCTTGCTCGTGGGCGGCAAACCGGCATATTTGCAACTAACGATTGCAATCGTTGATTCGCATACGGGCGAGATTCTTGTTTACGCGGATTCGCTGACGGCGGGCGACGCTACGAGCCCTGAGACAAAACGGGTGCGCAAAGGGATTGAGAAGTCCTTGAAGAAACTGCCGGCAGCGTCTTAACCCTCAGTTCAGAAATGCACGCCCCGCGACCTGCTGCGGCGCCGTCGATCGAAACCGGAATCAGCGCCACTCACCAACCAGGATAAACGGCGCCCAGTAAAACGGCGCGCTGTATTTCCTACCCGCGATCATCGCCAGCTGGGCATCACGCATGGCAGTCGCCGGCGACTCTGGATTGCGGGCGCTAAGTAGTCGCCCGTAGAAATCAGTCATCAGCTCCGCGGTGGATTTGTCTGCCACCGACCAGAGACTGACGCCCACTGTAGGCGCGCCGGCGTACATGAAGGCGCGCGTCAAACCCATCACGCCTTCGCCGCGTTTTTCTTTTCCTAAACCCGTGTCGCACGCCGACAGCATCACGAGGGGTGATCCCAACTTCAAATTGAAAACCTCATCGGTGCGCAGAAAGCCATCATTCATCTTATTACCTACGAGCGACAGGACAACACCGGTGAACTGTGGCCTTTCCGCATCCAGTAGCCCGTGCGTGGCGACGTGGACTATTCGATAGTTGGAAATGTCTCGACTCCGCAAGTCGTCTTCACTCGCATGCAAGTCCAGCCAGGTATCGGTCTGATTGCCGCCCGTGCGCGCGATCTTCGCAATCTCCTCTGCTTCGGTGCGGGTACCAGATAAACGGGCTAACTGCAATCCGCTCGATTGCTGACCAGTTACATCATTGACCGCACTCTCCAGTCCGAGGTCAAGGCCGCGTGTTGGTCCTGTGCTTTGCGTTGCGTAAGCTCCTCTTAAACGCGGGTCATTGGTATTGAATACGGGATCGGCTACGAGAAGGATGCGCTTAGCACCCTCCCTGACGGTCGGGTTTCCGCCAATCGTGGTCGGATTTCTGCCTGATTGCTGCTGAAGTGCTCCGATCACCGAAGCCGAGGGCGTGTAGACAACTTCGTTTGTCTTAACCAGATAATCCAACGATGTGTAGTCAGCGCCGGCTGAGCTTTTCACCAGGGCTTCAAATGGAATGTAGTTCAACGCGCCGTCAGCGACGACTAAGAGGCGCTTGTCGCCTATTGAACTCGCTGCCGGTTCCAGGACGGCTCGGTAGAGTGCATTCGAGGCCGCCACATATGCGGGCACGTTTTCTGAGGGGCCCACAACCCCCAAACCACGCTGCTCGTCGTCGACTATGTCAATCCCTGCAATGCGCCGCTGCAACTTTGGTGGAATTAGTTGACCGCGGAATTCGGTTGCTAACTTTTCAATTCGAGATCGCGGCGCCAGACGGAAAAGTTGCACGCCTGATCTCTGGACGACCCAGAGGTATGAGTTTTGTTCGCCGAGACAGTACTCCAGCAGCGCCGTGCGATCATCCAGGACCTGTTGTTGAATTTGCGGAAGTGTCAGCGGTTGATTGTGGACCAGAGACGCATAGCGCGGACTGGTGGAGCGAATCTGGTTTTCGACATTGTCAAACTCCGTAGTTAAGCTCTGAAGTTCAGTTTCCAGCGAGGCGACAGATTGTTTGCGCGATTCACCTGCGAGCGCGACGCCGGACAGTTGCTGGGCAATCTCCTGTTGTCGCGCGAGATTTTGCTCTTTTCGTTTGAGCAAATCGGGTGGAACGCCCTGCGTGATGTCAGCGCCGGTTTCGCTCAACAAATCCAGTAAGGAACGGCTGCGGCTTCTCTCATTGATCGTAAAAGCTTCGGCGGTGAGACTGCGATCGCCGGCCAGCGATGCTTCGCTCATCGCGCTGGCGGCATCGACAAACACCTGATGCGTATTCGCGAGAAATGTGGTTCGGGATTCATCGGCGCGAATGCTGCCGGCGAAAATTATTTCGATGTTTTTGACTGCGTCGCGGTAAGCATTTAACGAATCAGACTGTAATTTCGCATTGCTTGATTGGCTGCCCGCATGATTAAAAACTCGGCCGTCCGACAGAGCTGGCGACAAACGCGCTATGCGACGTTCCTGATGGGCCATCGACCAAAGGGTCTTTCCCAGGCCGGCGTCAGCGGCCCAAACCAGATCCAGACGCCCATCTCGAGTAGCGTCATCGATCGCCTGCGTGTATTTCGCGCGCGCGGTGACCAGATCGCCCCGGCGAAGTGCGATGTCGGCGAGACTGGTTTCCGCAGCCGCGCGAAACCGCTGCGCCGCCTGAAAGTTTGCAAACTCAGGCTGTTTGGTTGCCGACAAAAGATCGTTGAACGCTGCTTCCGCATCGCCGAGCTGCCCCGTTTGAAAAGCCGCGCGACCTTCAATCAATTTGATCTTCGCGTACCCCACGAAGAATCGATAGTAATCAAAGCAATCGATTTCGGAGGGCGAAGTGTTTCGCCGGCGTCCGCCACCACCGCCGGGCAAGATCAAGGTGACATGTACCGGCTGCGAAAGACTTTTTTCCGGCAGCGTGGTTTGAAACGGTTCATAACCCTTTGCATTAACGGTCAATGTCACCTGGCTGCCGACGTGAATCGGCGGCGCGAGGTACTGACCTTTCGGATCAGTCTGGCCCTGGCAATCGCAGATGAAATCTGGAGGCAGTCCCGGCGGCCGCTCAGAAACCACGCCGACATTCGCGTTCTGCACCGGGTTTCCATTCTGATCGCGCACGCGCAAATCCATCCGCGCCACGCGATTTGGCCCCAACACCCCATGTCCCATGAACGGGGGTTCGGGAAAACCCGGCCGGCCTGAACATCCGAGATTCGCGGCGCTGGCTAAAGTGCCGAAGAAACTTGCATCGACGTCGAGCGGCGATCCGTCAGTGCCGCTACCTCCGGCATTGCGATCGCCTGGGCCTCGTTTTTTATCAAAAGAGGCGAGCAGAGTGCGCGCCGTTGAGAAATCACCAGTCAGAAGATAAGTCTCAGCCAGCTTCCCAAGTTCGAAATTGGTGTTGACTACTTCCTTCCTGGCATTGAACGCATCACGAGAGCGTTGGAAGTAATTCCTTGCGGTCGCGTATTGACCCTCTCGTTCATAGAGGTCTCCCAGCGCATCGCTCGCCGCGCCGATTCCATTCTGATCGCCGGCCTGCGTGTAGAGCTTCAACGCATCCTGCAGCAGTGGCAGCGCCGCGTACAGCTTGTATTGCTGTAGCTGCGTCTTGCCTTCAAACAGTTGGCGGCGGGCTTGTGCTGCTGTTGATTCCTGGGCAGCCGGTTGAGATTCGACTGAGACTGATTTGGATTCGACCGAGATGAGGCGGCCGACATCAGCAGAGAGAAATGCGACTAATAATGTGACGAGCACGACGAAGCTCGTCGAAAATGAATGCCCCTTGAAATTCACAACAAAACTCTACTTCATGCTTTGGCCATTCGCCAGCGAACTGTGTTCGGACAAACTACCGCCATTCTCCCACCAGCACAAACGGCGCCCAATAAAATGGCGCGCTGTATTTCTTGCCGGTGATCAGCGCCAGCTGCGCATCGCGTAACGCCGAGGCTGGGGGCTGGGGGCTCGAGGCCAGTAACCTGCGATAAAAGTCGGTCATTAAATCCGCGGTTGACTTGTCCGCTACCGACCACAAACTGACGCCGACCGTCGGGGCGCCGGCATACATGAAAGCACGCGTCAGGCCCATGACGCCTTCGCCGCGTTTCTCTTTTCCTAATCCGGTCTCGCAGGCTGATAACATCACCAAGGGCGAACCCAATTTCAGATTGAAAATTTCGTCCGTGCGCAGAAAACCATCGTTAGTCTTGTTACCGATGAGTGACAGCACCACACCGGTAAACTGCGGCCGCTCGGCATCCAGTAATCCATGCGTGGCGACGTGCACGATCCGGTAGTTGGTAATGTCTCGACTGCGCACATTGTCTTCGCTGGCATTCAGATCCATCCAGGTATCGGGTTGATTGCCGCCCGTGCGCGCGATCTTTGAGATTTCTTCCGCTTCCGTGCGGGTTCCGGATAAGCGAGCCAGATGAAGTCCGCCGGCGGGTTGATCACCCACAACGTCGTTAACGGCACTCTCAAGTCCTAAACCGAGGCCGCGGGTCTCTGCCGAATTCTGCGCGGGACCTTTCAAGCGGGGATCGTTAGCACTGAATACAGGATCGGCAACGATCAGGATGCGCTTTGTTGCACCCTCCCTGACGGTCGGGCTATTGCCCCGAATTGCGCCAATGACTGAAGCAGACGGCGCATACACAACTTCATTTGTCTTCACCAGATAATTCAGTGAAGCATAATCTGCGCCATCCGAATTCTTCACCAGGGCTTCAAAAGGAATGTAGTTCAACGCGCCGTCGGCGACGATGAGGAGACGCTTATCGCCGGTCACGCTGGTTGCCGGCTCAACCACCGCTTTGTAGAGCGCATTCGACGCGGCGACAAAGGCGGCCAGGTTTTCCGAAGGCCCCTGCACGATTCCCAAACCGCGTTGCTGATCGGCGGCGACGTCGATTCCGACAATGCGCCGCTGTAACTTCGGCGGAATTAGCTGCGCTCGGAATTCCGACGCCAGTCTGGCGACCTCAGATCGCGCAGGCAGTTTGAAAAGCGAAACGCCCGAACGCGTCACCGCAAACAAATACGAATTGTCTGAGCCGAGACTGTACTCCAGCAGCGCAGTGTTGTCGTCCAGCACCTTCTGCTGTACCTCACTGAGCGCCAATGGTTGTGCGGCAGTTAGCGCCGCATAACGCGGGCTCGCAACGCGAATCTGGTTTTCGATGTCATCAAAATCCGTCTGCAGTTTGTCGAGCTCAGCTTCGAGATCCGAGGGCTTTGTTTTCTGGTCAGCCGCAAGACTTATGCCGGTAAGCTGTTCAGCAATCTCCTGCTGTCGATCAAGGTTTTCCTGTTTTCGCTTCAGCAACTCCGCGGGCACGCCTTCAGTGATTTGGGCATTTACTTCTCCGAGCATGTCGAGCAGCGATCGAGCTCGGCCTTCTTCGGTGATGCGGAAGGATTCGGCGGCATAATCGAGAGCTTTGCCGGAGAGGTCCGCCAGGATTGCACTCTCCCTGACGATCGGGCTAGTGCCTCGATGGTGAAACGCGATCGCACCCTCGCTTACCGTCGGGTTTCCGCTTTCTGCCTTCTGCTTTCTGCCTTCTGCTTTCTCTTGTGCACCCTCCCTTACGGTCGGGTTTCTGCCAACTGAGCCCGAGCTCATCAAAGCCATTTCTGCGAAGGCGCCGGATGCTTCGTCGTAGACATCCTTAGTCGTCGCGAGAAACGTCGAGCGCGATTCATCGGCGCGCAGGCTGCCGGAGCGGATCGTCTCGATCGTTTTCAGCGCGTCGCGATAGGAAGCCAAAGAATCTTCGCGCATTTTCGCGGCTTTGCTATCTTTCTCCTGCGCGGCCTGCATCCAGAGACTCCGGCCCAGCCCGCGTTGGGCGGGCCACATCAAGTCGAGCCGCTTGTCTTCGCGCGCCCCTTTGGCTGCGTCACCAAACATTTTTCCCGCGTCTTTGTATCGCCCTTCACGCAACGCGACGTCGCCCAGGCTCGTGCGCGCCGCCGCGCGAAAGCGTCGCGTCTGGCCCATCTTCGCGACGACCGGCAATGCGCCGCTGCCCGCTTCGAGCGCGTTCTGAAAATGCTTGCGCGCCGTCTCCATGTCGTTGTTTGCATACGCAAGTCGGCCCATGCCGAGTTCGTAAGTCATGTAGACGATGGCCACACGATATTCGTCGAGCTCTTTTTTTGCTTCGAGCAAGCTAATCGCCCCGGTCGTCGGGGCCTCGACTGAGACATGGCCGGTTGAAATGCCGCCCAGAACTCCGCCGAGCCCGCCAAACCTCCGGGTTGTTTTCGCCGTTGCGCTCTCAGGTTTTTTCACGCTCATCATCGCGTAGGCCGTGCCGGCTTCGGACATCTTGCGGAGGCGATAATTCGTGTCCCCGATCTTTGCGAGCATCAGGTTCGCGTTGAAGCCGTTGTCGGCGGCACTGCCCGCAGTTTCCGTCAGCGCGCTCGCGGTCGAGCCGGCGCGCGCCGCGGCACTGTTCGCCGCCGCCTGGTTTTTCTCGTCGGTCGCTCGACCCGCGACGAACGCCTGATACGATTTTTGATAGTGCTCAAGCGCGACTTTGTATTGGCCCTGGATCATGTAGAGGTCGCCGAGCGCATCTTCGGAGGCCGCAATTCCGCGACGATTGTTGGCCTGAGTAAACAGATTGAGAGCAGTTTCCAGAGATGGAAGCGCCTGATCCGCGTGACCCTGTTTCAATAATTCCCGGCCACGACTCAAGGCAGTTTGGGGATCTGCCTGAGACTCAACGAAGGAGGATTTTGAATAGTGAAGGTTATCAGCGCTTACGGGAAACAGTAACGGCGAACTGAGCAAAGTAATGACAACCAGGAGGGTCGCCGGCACAAAATACTTATCGAACCGAATTTCTCGCATTTGAATACCTCGAAGCAAACAAAGATGTCGTCCTGATCAATGGACGTTTCACGGTGTGCGGCTCTTCGCTCGTTCGGAGTCTGCCCTGATCGGCGATGCGCCGAAGTGGAGTCCATCGCGCTTGCTGATCAGACTTCGATCCGAAACGACTTGAAATAGGCTAATACATCCGACTGTTCCCTGGTAATTCCTTACTAAGACTATAAACATTGGCTCCTGCGGAGTATATCAAAGCGCCGTCGCCGCTTCGCCCTGCCGGCGCGCTCCAAAACTTATTTGTGAACCAAATCCAAAACCGTCACCAGCAACGGTGCGGTCGTCGATGCGTTCATGCGAATCACCGACGGCTGCGGTGCGGTCTTATCTAAACCCAGGCCGCGGGTGGTCGCCACTCGTTCTTTTTCACTTTGGGTTTGTCCGAAAGTTTTGGCGGTGACGACTTTCACGTTTGATCGGGCGGTATCCTGGAGGATGCGGGCCCAAACATCAGCCGGCGGGTGCCAGGGACATTTATCCTTATTGGCCGAGCACCAGGTAACCAGATCATTGTCCGCCGGAACTGCTTGCAAAGGTTCGCGGGTCACCACGACATACAGATGTTCGGTGCCGCTGTTTCCATAGAACGTGAACCAGCGGAGGCGCTCGTCGGTTTCTTCACTCGAGGGAACTTCCAGCGGTACATGCGCCTGGATTGAATTATCGCCGCCATCCAGACGCGCGTCCGGATAAATCATTTCCGGATCGCCGTCGTTCTCAGTATGGAAGACATAAACGTAACCGTCGATGTCGACGCGCACACCCCGGCCTTTCGCGTCACGCATGAATAGCGTGTAACCCAAACCGATCGCCGCCGCTGAATCCTTCGGGCCATTCTTATTACGGTTTGCCGTTGACGTATTCGCGTTGCCGGACGAACTGGAATTAGCGTTCGCCGAGGAATTCGTGTTGCGCTGCCGGTGTCGATGGGACGGCGCGTTGGCGTTGGTGGTCTTTGGCCGCGAGCTGAGAAATGCGCCCCGGACTTCGTCATCGGGTTCCTGCCCGAAAACGACAAAAAGACTGGACAACGCGAGAGCAAGTGCCAGCATGACAACTATCCTGGATCTCATTCTTGAAACTCCTCTAAGTAACTCGAAAATCAAACTCTAAAATCGAAAGTGTCTTAGTGATGTTCGATCGTCAACGTAAATACTACGGCTGTGGCCTCGTCTTCGGTTTGCGGCACTTTGACCGAAACGGCCGGTGATGTGCCGGTTTTGATGACTTCGGCGCTGACCGAGTTCGCCTTGAACCGCATTCGTAAGTCGGCCAATTGTTTTA
>WNGF01000823.1_pt1 | contig 45737 bp, 39 predicted proteins | sample 5400641 | NCBI WGS metagenome assembly WNGF01 (sample SAMN13153371, study PRJNA577476) | soil metagenome | isolation source: 80 cm soil or saprolite under grassland replicate 2 | place: USA:California | collected 2016-06-15 | reverse complement strand
TCTGCGACGGGCACTTTCGCACCAGTGACGCCACGGCCTTCTCGACCTGCAAGTCACTACATCTTACCTGCAGATCGCACACCTCCAAAGTTTCATCCCATTATCTGCTTGTCGAAGACAAGCCGGGAGGCTCTGCGGTAAATTCAGACGAAGCAATTCACCAAACGGAGTGAAGATTGGGGTGACCCGCTAGGGTGAGTCGGTTGCCAATTGGCACACTCACCATTGAATGATTTTCCCGGGCAAACTTTGTGAGAATTACTTCTTATTTCCTGAGGGTGATTTCTTAACCGCAAACTTCCTGGGGATCAATTGTCAGTTCCTGAGAATGAATTGTCACTTCAAGGTTCTGCTGTTGGAGAGTATCCTGCCAGACCTCATCGGCCGAGGACAACAGCCCCTGTCGTTCAAGTGCGACAAGGATCTTCGTTGTGCTGTCCTCCACTGACTCCTGATCTGTTTCCACCACTACCTCAGGGTGCAACGGCTCTTCGTAAGGATCTGAGATCCCGGTGAATTGACTAATCTCACCAACCAGGGCTTTGCGATAAAGACCCTTGACGTCTCTGCGTGCCAGCACATGGACAGGGCACTTCACATAGATTTCAATAAAGCTGCCACCATCGGCTTCTATGGATCTTCTAACCTCGTCGCGTATGGAACGATATGGTGATATGGCCGCCGATATCACTCCCACTCCATTGCGCGCCAGCAGGCGAGAGACGTATCCAATACGTCGAATGTTGGTGTCGCGATCTTCTTTCGAAAATCCCAGACCTTTTGAAAGGTTTGCGCGCACCTCATCACCGTCAAGGATTTCAACATTGATTTCTCTCACCCTAAGTTCCCGCGCAACTTGTTCTGCAAGTGTCGTTTTTCCAGACCCTGATAATCCGGTAAACCAAATTGTAAAGCCGTTTTCGTTTGACATTGATTCTCTCCAGTTCGTCGGTCAGTACCCCATTCTTATGTGTTCCCTTGATTGAATCTATTGCTGGTTGGCGTTGCTATTTATGTAAGCCGCACTCAGTCTTGGGCCGTTCGCGCCAACGTCCCGCACGTGGATCTTCGCCGGCCCGCACCGGGGTAGTGCAATGGGTACAGCCAATCGAGGGAAAGCCCTTATCGTGCAGGGGGTTGTAAGGAACGTCATGCTTGACGATATATTTCCAAACTTCGATGGAACTCCAACCAACTAGTGGGTTGATCTTAATGAGGTGGAACTTTCGATCTCTTTCGACGACTGCGGCCGTGGCTCGTGCCGGTGACTGGTCGCGGCGGATTCCCGTAATCCATGCGCGTAGGCCGGCGAGTGCTTCAATAAGTGGTTCAACCTTGCGGAGGCGGCAGCATTCGTCCGGATGACGTTCCCACAACCGATCTCCATATTGGCTTGCTTGAGCTTCTGGGCTGAGGGAAGTTGCTCGTCGCTCGAAAGAAATGGAGTACCGAAGCTCGAGCCGTTCCAAAAGAGCATATGTTTCGGGAAAGAAGAAATCTGTGTCGAGGTAAAAGATACGGGCACTCCGATCCAGTTTACTTATCATATCAATGAGGACGCATCCTTCCGCGCCAAAGCCGGTGGCCAGCGCGATTTCCGATCCAAATTCCTCAATGGTCCACTTCAGGATCTGCTCCGGCGCAGCGTTTTTGAACCTTTGCAACAGGCCCTGAACTTTTGGTTCTATTTCCTCACTGAAAGTTAACTCGGCGGTAACCATAAAAGTTCCTCATCGTTCAAGTTGATCGCATTAACCGGGTTCAGTTTGATCTCAATAGCACTTGCTCTTGACCAGGTGTCATGAGGTCGTCAGTACCACCTTGCGGTAGAAGCTGTGAATAAATTCGAGAATGGATTGCGTCTTTAAAAAACCCCCAACGGCCGAAGCGGGTGGTTTGATATCCCGTATGTCATTACTCAAAATCACCAAAGCACTACAGAACCCGGCGCTACCGCGCTCAGTTCTGTAGTTAGTGCTCACTTTTAAAGAATCGGAATGCATCAAGTTTTCACACAAACTCTTCCGCGTCGTGGCACTGACCCTGCTTCATTCACCCAGCCAATAAAATTCGTTCCATCTCTTCTTCGCAGGCAACACCTCTAAAACTTGTTTCAAACCACTTCAACTCATCGCGTAACCGGACTACTTCTCCGATAACAATCACAACCGGAGAGCGGAGTCCTGCCCTTTCGGCTTCAATGGCTATTCCCCCTAACGTTCCCGCTGTAGTTTGCTGGGCTTCGTAAGTTCCCCAGCGAATGACAGCGACCGGCGTCTCTGCAGAACGACCGTTGGACATCAGCTCTCTAGCTATGCACGCAAGGTGCGACACACCCATAAGCACCACAATAGTATCTGCATGAGCGACGCCACTGAGGGCCGTTGGCATTGCGCCGTCACCGGCTTGCGCTCCAGTGACCAAAGCCACAGAAGATGACGAGCCGCGATGGGTAAGCGGGATTCCGGCATAAGCGGGGACTGCCAATGCTGAACTCACTCCGGGAACGATCTCAAAAGGAATTCCTACCTGCTGTAGAGCCTGAGCTTCTTCAGCTCCGCGACCAAAGAGAAATGGATCCCCACCTTTTAGTCGCACCACTATCTTATTGGCGCGGGCGTGTTCAATAAGCAGCCGATTGATTGCCGCCTGGGAGGTCTGCCGATGTCCGCCGATTTTGCCGACATAGATGCGCTCCGTTTGTTCTGAGAGATGCGTCAGTAACTCCGGATTAACCAGATAGTCATAGATAACGGAATCGCAATTTCTGAGCAGCTCGAAGGCCTTAAGAGTAAGCAGACCTGGATCACCGGGACCGGCGCCAACCAGATATACCTTGCCTTCCTTGCTGTTTCGGGACCCATCTGTTTGACGTATGCGTTCGATTGAGGCTTCGATCACCAGAGTGTGAGCCGCTAGTGGTTCTGTAATTCGATAGGTGACTCCAGGGTAACGGCTCGCTGCCGAATGTACCGCGACGGGAATATCTCCACGAGTGTGCCGACCGGGCGAGAGAAAGTAAGGGTGCACGATCACGCGGTCTGCGCCACGGTCAACGCAACGCCTGAAAGCTTCTTCAATTGTCGGTTGAGTAATCTCAAGAAATGCCGGCTCCACGAGAGGGAATCCGCCGCGCTCACCAATTCTTCGGGCAGCCTCGATTACGTCACGGTTAGCTTCGTCGCGACGGCTGCCATGTCCCACAACCATTACGCCAGATTTCAGTTCGTCTTTCATGCGGCGGCCCCCAACTCGCGAAATGCAACCGCACAGTAATTAACGAAGTCTCGCGTTTCCTCGAGAATCTTTCGAACTGAAGATTCATGTTCCTCTTTACGTGAGGATGCAGAATCTGTCATTACACCTTTGTGCAGTCCCTGCTGCAGTTCCAACGAGAGATTGGTTTGACTGGCCGAGGCCCTCAGCTCTTCAAACCGCTCTGAAATTCCTTCCCAGGCACCGTCAGTTTGACCCGATAAGACAAATATGTTTTCGAATTCCCAAAGTGCTTGCTCTGAGGTGAAAGGATCAACGAGACGCTGATAAAGCGGGACGCGAGCGGCGGCGGCTGCCGCTTCATAACAGGCAATAACGGCGCCTTCATACTCCTTGTGATACATCAGCGCTTCAGCCTGGGCCAATCCCTCCTTTGCTACATCCATAGTGGGAACAGTTTCTGCCACTGTTGAACCGGCACATTCACCCTTGATGCCCTTGCGTACAGCAAAGCGCTCGTGCTCATGCCCATAGTCCTCGTAAAAGGACGGGTCTAAATCAAACGAAGGTACTTGCCGTAACGGCTCAATCAGCTGTTTCAGACTCTCCGTTCCAATACGGTCAACGAACGAGTTGAAGTCCTCCGCCGGAAGTCTCTCCTGCGAATAAAATCCCAACAGTGTCTCGGTAACCTGCACGCAGTTCTTTGCCGGGAACTTCCCCAAGAGGGCGCCGAATTGCGCCCTGTCCATTCGGGCTTGACCGCCGACAGTTACGAAATGCGCCGGCACCGTGCGGCCATCCAGTGAAAGGGCGGCAGCATAAAATCCGATATCGGCTATTGAGTGGTGGGCGCAACCGTTTGGGCAACCCGAAATCTTTATTCGCAGCGGCCGTGCAAGCTCAGCATACTTGACTAGAGGCCCCTCGAAAGCTTCGCTAAGGGCACTTCCCAAACCCTTAGCCGAGGCTATACCCAACCGGCAAGTGTCGGATCCGGGACAGGTGGTGATATCGGCAATTGTGGATGCCCCCGGCGCGGCGAGTGAAATGTTCGCCAGTTCGCGATAAAGCTCAAAAAGCTTCTCTTCCCGGACCCACGGAAGATAGATGTTCTGCTCAATCGAAATCCTCAGCTGGCTAGCCGAAAAGCGCTTGCTGACAGCCGCGAGATTTCGCGCGCGATCGGCCGTCAAGTCGCCGAGTTTTATCCGCACGTGCACGCCGCGAAAGCCGTTTATTTTGTGCTCGATTACAGAGTCGCTCACCCATGATTGAAAACCCGCATCGGCACTCCGCTGGTCGAGCACTTTGAGGCCATTTGGTTGGGGAAGGATCTGCGGAATACGACCGTCCGGTTCGCGAAAATAATCGCTGAGCGGCAGTCGACCAACCCGCTCCCGCTCCTCATCCAACGCTGCCCGAAACGAATCCCAACCCAAACTCTGGACTAGAAATTTCATCCGCGCCTTCATCCGTGCTTTGCGCTCACCGTACCTGTCAAACAGTCGCAATATCGCTGCAGCTAAATTCAACAACTCTTCGACCGGCAGAAACTCGGTATAAAGCTGCGCCAAGTGGGGCGTTGCGCCTAAGCCGCCGCCAAGATAGACGCGAAAGCCAAACTTTATTTTGCCCTTTTCTTCTTTGCTTACAGCTCGTAGCCCAATATCGTGAATCCTTAATCCGGAGTGATCCTCCGTACAACCTTCAAACGTTATCTTGAACTTTCGTCCCAGGTTTTGGTTGTACTTATTTCGCACCAGGTATCGAAACAGGGCATCCGCGTAAGGTAGGACATTGAAGGTTTCCGTGGCCGAGGTGCCTGCGCGGTAACATGCAGTGACATTACGTACAGTATTTCCGCATGCCTCACGTGATGTAATGCCAGCTGCAGCGAGGAATCGCAGCAAGGCCGGGGCCTCTTCCAGTCTGACATAGTAAATTTGTGCGTCTTCACGGGTTGTGAAATGGATGAAGCCACTGCCAAATCGATCGGCCGCGTCAGCCAGGCAGGCCAGCTGATCAGCGGTCAAGAAACCACCAGGAATCTTAATCCGCTGCATTTGGACTCCTTCTTGTCGTTGCGCATAGGTCCCAAAATGCAGACGGAGCTTCTGCATCTTGGTTTCGTCAAGCTCGCCAGCACGGTACCGCCGGATCTGTTCTTCGTAATCAGACAATTCTTCTTCAACGTAATTGGGAACGGCCGCCAGCTCTAACTCATCAATTTCAAGCGTCATGTCTCTCATACCTTCTACCTCGGAATGCGAAGCAGTCAGAAACGACTCTTACTCACAAAAGATCCCGACCATGCCTCTTTAATGAGGCCTTCTGTTCCAGGCGGCTGGAGCTTCCCTGATGAAGCCCCGATCCACTGAAGCCCGATCCACTATTGACGGGAGACAGAGCGGGCACAAAGAAAAAGCCTCCGAAGAATATCGGAGGCCTTCACTTAGATCTTTAGAGAAGCCGCGCCTTCAAGCTCGCGCTTCACATATTCAATTTGGTTTTCTCTTTCTCCCAGATCCACTGATCAATTCCCCTCCCGCAAAATGCTGCGACACAATCCGCCATTCACATGCCTTTCGGCAGCGACAGCATGGGCAACAACAAGTATTCAGAGGAAGCATTTGATCAGTTTCTTATCAAAACATGGAGTTTTTGCCGGATCCAGGGTAAAAACTTCAACCGGACGGTCCAAACACCAGTTTATCTATAGTGTGACTTTCCAAACAGAAAAGTTTAGGCTCCACTTGTAAGAGCGTCAAGACAATTGTATTTAAGTTGAGTTAAGCACTCCTTTGCTACTTTGGTTCTGTTCGCTCAAATAGCTCTCGTCACATGATCCAGTCGTCTTCGGCAGAACTTATCGCTCATTAAACAGAATTGAGTTGACACCCAATGCTCACAAAAGCTCAAATCTCGTGTTTGCCGGGGAGCCATAAACGCAGAACTGGTTGAAACTAGTGCCAGGCGAGCGACGTAAGCATACAGGAACGAGAAATAAATCCGCGGAATCTGTTCTGCGAGCACAATACTTACGGACCACCACTGAAGCTCCGAGTCGTTTCAGGGGTCTGTTGAAAACTGGGACGTCATGATTAATCCATCCCGGAGAACACTCAATTACAAGTATGCAATCCGAAATCTCGCGCGGTCTGCGGCAATACTTGAGCGCGCGGGCCGAGAAATCATTTATTTGAATATTGGTGATCCTCAGAAATACGGATTTCGACCGCCCGAACACCTGGTCGAAGCCGTGACCCGCGCTCTTCGGAATGGATTCACCGGATACTCAGAATCCGCGGGCCTGCGAGAAGCCAGGGAAGCAGTGGCTGCCTACGCAACTACAACCGCGGCCACTCCGACCAATGTGGAAGAGGTGCTGATCACTGCCGGAGCCTCTGAGGCGGGCGACCTGGTGTTGACGGCGTTGCTCAACAACTGTGACGAAGTGTTGTTACCCAGCCCTGGCTACCCCCTTTATCCGGCAATCGTCAACAGATCAGGCGGTGAGGTTCGTTACTATACACTCGACTCCTCCAATAAATGGCAACCATCGGTTGAAGAGGTCAAACGCTTAATTACGAAGCGGACCCGTGCGCTGGTCCTTATTAATCCGAATAATCCTACTGGTTCCATAACCAGTGATAGTGTCACTCGCCAATTGCTGGAGCTGGCGGTTGAAAATCAGCTACTGGTTATATCCGACGAGGTTTATCGAGAGCTCTGTTTTGGACCACAACCGACCCCGGCGTCTGTTTTTGCGCGCGAACTGGGGTTGCCGCTGGTCACGCTGGAGAGCCTGTCAAAGACCCACCTGGTTCCTGGATGGCGCGTGGGTTGGATGCGCTTCACTAACTCGGAGCAGATGACGGACCTGATTACTGCGATTAACCGCTTAGCCGATGGCCGACTCTGTTCACCGACTCCGGCGCAGTACGCGGTCCGTCCTGCATTGGAGGGTGACCGCAGTTTTCAGATCCAGTTTATGAGCGAACTCAGGAGGCGACGGGATCTGGCTGTGGATTATGTAACCGCCAGCGGACAACTCTCGTGTGCCATACCCGAGGCTGCCTTTTACCTGATGGTCAAAGTGGATGACACAGTCGAAGAGGGAGAGGGGGCAACGGACGAAAGCTTCCTCCTTAGTCTGTTGGAAGAGACTGGTGTGCTCGTAGTGCACGGCTCGGGTTTTGGTTTGCCTTCTAGTCCGATCTTCTTTCGCTTGGTTTTCCTGGCGAACGATCAGGTGCTCACGAGGGCTTTGGACAGAATCTCGCAATTCCTGGCGCTGCGTTCCGCCGCTCAGCTGCTTCGTGAGTGACTGGTTCGCGGCGGCCGTCGTGGGTTCAAATCCGATCTGCTCCCCCCAGTCGGTTAACGACTGAGGAAATCCTCGCAGGGACAAAGGGCTTTTTTCGCATTCGCTGACAAATTTCCGCCGAAAATCTCTTTTATTCCGTGCGGCACAAAGCTTGCCCAGATACCTTGTAGTCCGTCAAATCAAGCCGGTTGACTCAGCCCAAACACGACGGCGGAGACAAAGTCCTGAGATTACCGGTAATAAAAGAGGGAGGACTAATGACAACACTACTTTCCTATCATTATTCGCAGCAACCGCCCGCATTCCCTGGGGCGACTTGTTTTAAGACTGAACGTAATCAACGAGAAGTTCGCTGCGGAATGTGCGGCAGAATTATCTACGTTGCAGAAGAGACATTTAGTTTTGTTGGCGAGGCGATCGCGGCTGGGCTCGACGATCCGTTTCGTTGCGAAATCTGCGAGGAAGAGTACGACGATCTGGTTTACGACGGGTGATACCGGCCGAGTTGTTTGACACCAACCGACCAGCTCAGGTATAAAAGCCCAGGTAATCTGGGCGAAATGGAAAATGAGCTTTAACACAGATCATCTCATCCACCGGCACGATCACGCCAACCATCCACGTGTTGGCAGCGGATTGCCGATTGTGATGGTCGAGTTCGAAAGCAGGAACTAGCAAGAACTTTCCAAACAATCTAAGCAAAGTTAAACCCGCTGCCGCTGAAAAGTCGGAGGCGGGTTTTTTGCTGTGGCGAACCGAATAGCAGATTAGTCGGCGGGAAACGAGGAGGTAAAGCTCGGACCTGACTGCTGACTCCCGAGAGCCATTTTTATATGACCGAACCACTCTCCAGAATTCCGCGCGGCTTGCGCTATTACTTTGGTCCAGAGGCATCCCTGCGGCGCCGCATTGAAGAAACGTCGATTGCTACTTTTCGCGGCTGGTCCTATGAAGAGATCACTACGCCGACCCTCGATTATTACTCCCTTTTTGAGCACGGCATGGGACCTACTGAGGCGCATCGCGCATTTCGCTTTACAGATACCGATGGGCGCTTGCTTGCGTTGAGGCCGGACGTCACTTCATCGGTGGCCCGGGCAGCCGCTACCCTTTTCGTTGATCGTGAACGGCCCCTGCGTCTTTGTTACGCTGCGTCTGTATTTCAACAACAAGCCTCGTCTCACGCCGAGTGGCGACGAGAGCTGGGCCAGATTGGCTGTGAACTCGTCGGCGTTAACACGAGTGTGGCTGATATTGAAGTATTGGCGATTGCCAGCGAGGCCCTCCAGCGGATCGGGTTAGGGCTCAACTACTCAATCACGCTGAACGATGTAGAGGTCTTTAATGGGGTTGCCGATAGTCTGGAGCTCGACTCGGATGCTCGTGATCAATTGCGCCAACTGGTTGATACTCGGAACGCCATTGACCTGGGGCGATTCTTATCCTCTTTTTCTGCCGATAGTGATTGTCGTGGTTTTGCGCAATTGACCCGACTTTCAGGTAAGCGAGAAGTCTTAGATAAAGCTCGACAGGTGATCATAAATCGCCGCTCCCGGGCAGCACTCGATCGGCTTGAAGAAATTTGGCGGGTCGTCGAATCACTCGGTCTGACGGAACGCTTTGCCATAGACCTCGGTGATATTGCCAGACTCGATTACTATACGGGCCTTACTTTTAGAATTTACGTAGCAGGCGCCGGAGTACGCGTCGGGAGCGGCGGACGATACGATGGACTAACCGCCAGTTTTGGCAGAGCCGAGCCCGCAGTTGGCTTTGTTCTGGACATTGATGCACTGACAAACGTGCTTCTTACGCACACAGAAACCTCCCGCGCCAAAGAGGATAGCGAGTCCAAATCACAGCCGATTGTTGCCGCTGATCCGTCGGCGGTGTTTCTTGAGGCAATTCAGAGGCGCGGCAGGGGCGAACGCGTTCTTATTGATGCGGCGAGGTGACAGTGTCACAACTAACAATTGCCATAGCCAAGGGAAGACTCCAGCAGGAGACACTGGACTTGTTCAGCCGGGCCGGCGTCCAGGTTGAGGAAGAATTACTGTCTTCCCGTCGTCTCGCAATTGAAGATAAGTCAGGTCAATTCCGCTTCATCTTCGTCAAGCCGGCGGATGTATTGGTTTATGTTGAGCACGGCATAGCGGATTGTGGTGTCGTCGGTCTCGATGTGTTACTGGAAGCGGAAACGGACCTTTTACAGCCGGCCACTTTAGAAATAGGTCGCTGTCGATTGGTCGTGGCTGGACCAACTGAACGGCCCTTAATCAACTGCGGAATGATGCGAGTGGCGACAAAGTATCCCCGAGTTGCCGCCAACCACTTTGGCTCCCGTGGAGTGCCAGTCGAAATTATCGAGCTTTCCGGTTCAGTAGAATTAGCTCCCGTTCTTGGGTTGGCGGATTGCATCGTAGATCTAGTGGAAACGGGCAAAACGCTTGAGGAGAATGGCCTCAGAATCATCGAAGAGATCGTCACTTCAACCGCGCGTTTGGTTGTTAATCGTGTTAGCTATCAGTTGAAAGCGCAACGTATCAGCGAACTACTGGCTGCTCTCAATGGAGCGACTAGTGAAGGACACCAGGCATGATTGAGATAGTTGGCATAGAGGAGAAGGAACGTCGTAAGGCAAGGCTGCAACGAGTGAACCAGCGCAGTGTGGCTTTGGATAGCGAGTTAATTAGTCTTGTTAGTTCGATCATCGACGATGTACGCAGGCGTGGCGATGTTGCACTTATCGAATGTGCCGCTCGATTCGATCGTTGCCAGCTCACTGCTGCTGATCTCCGAGTCGATGTAAAAAGTCTGCGAAGCATTGCCTCCCGGGTCGAGCCTCAAGTACTCGAATCGCTCCGGGAGGCAATCGAGAGAGTGCGAATTTTCCATCAGCTCGAACGGCCCCGGTCATGGGAGGCGGAGACTACACCGGGTGTCTTTCTTGGTCAGCGTATCACTCCTCTGGAACGCGCTGGACTATACGTCCCCGGAGGATCGGCAAGCTATCCCTCGTCGGTAGTTATGAACGTTGTGCCGGCTCAGGTTGCGGGTGTCAAGCGGTTGATAGTTACAACGCCGCCGCAAAGCCTGCATAAGAACCCGGCTGTGGCTGCCGCGCTCGTGGAGCTGGGAATAGACGAGGTTTACGCAGTCGGCGGAGCGCAGGCGATCGCCGCGTTGGCGTATGGAACAGAAACGATACCGCCGGTGGATAAAATCACAGGGCCGGGAAATAAGTATGTCGCCGCGGCAAAGAAACTGGTTTATGGCGTTGTGGGGATCGATTCCATAGCCGGTCCCACCGAGGTCGTGATTGTTGCCGATGAACTGGCCCAGCCGCGCTATATTGCCAGCGATCTTCTGGCCCAGGCAGAACACGCGGAGGACGCGGCCGCATTGCTCATTACCACCAGCGAAGTGCTTGCTTCCAGGGTTGCCGCCGAGCTCCTCGAGCAGTCGCGGACCTTGCCACGATTAAGTGTGATCGAAAAGTCGATTTCTGAACAGAGTGCGATCATCATCGTGTCTGATCTGGACGAAGCCTGCGAAATCGTGAATGAATTGGCGCCCGAACACCTGGAAATAATGGTTCGCGATAACGAACTGCTGGCGTCAAAAATTAGCAATGCTGGAGCCATCTTTTTTGGCGAGCAGACTCCGGAGGCAGTCGGCGACTACCTGGCGGGACCAAACCATGTTCTACCTACCTGCCGTGCCGCGCGTTTTTCGTCAGCTCTTAGCGTCCATGATTTTGTGAAGAGAACCAGCACCGTAAAATTTTCGGGGGCAGAACTGAGGCGCACCGCGCCACTGATCGCAGCTCTGGCACGGGCTGAAGGGTTTGAGGCACATGCGCGGTCGGCTTTGATTCGGCAGGAGGCGGATGCATGAAAGCTACTGAGCCGCTGCAAACTATTAAACCGGAGGTACGCAATCTGCATCCGTATTCGCTGAGTCCGGATCGAGCGCGAATAAAGCTCAACCAGAATGAGAATCCGTGGGGCACGCCGCCCGAAGTGAAGCAGGAAACGCTAACCCGCCTGGTAGATCGCCCCTGGTCACGGTATCCGGATTTTATTCCAGTGCAATTGCATCAGAAGCTTGCAGCATTCGCCGGCTGGACCGCAGATGGCATTATCGCTGGGAATGGCTCAAATGAATTAATCCAGGCTGTTTTAATGGTGACCCTCGGCCCCGGAAAACGTCTGCTAATTTCGGAACCGACGTTTGCACTCTACAAGCAAATTGGCACCGTACTTGGTGCTGGCGTACTAAGCCAGCCTCTCACTCCAGAGTTAACTTACGATGCGGGCCTTTTGAAAAAGAGTCTTCAAGATCAACGTCCGGAAGTAGTGATAATTTGTTCACCCAATAATCCCACCGGCTGTGTCATACAGCATGCGGACCTCGCCGAACTGCTCGAGTTGACACCTGGTCTGATTGTCGTGGACGAGGCCTATTTCGAGTTTTCCGGACAGACTGCGGCGCCACTTCTCGAACGTTATCCCAATCTTGTAGTGCTGCGCACGTTTTCCAAGGCAATGGCGATGGCCGGGTTGCGCGTGGGTTATTTGCTTGCCTCTCCTGAACTTGTTCGGGAAATCTCTAAAGCTGTGTTGCCTTACAATCTCAATGCAATCTCACAGACGGCAGCAGAAGTCGCTCTCGAGATGTATGCTTCAAGTCTCAAGCCGCTGGTGGAGAAAATCATTAGTGAGCGCGAACGAGTGTTTAGTAGGTTGCAGGGCATTTCCGGCCTCCTTCCCGTGCGCTCACGCGCAAACTTTATGGTTGTAAAATCTTCCGTCGAGCCGGCGCGTGTCTTTAAAGAGCTATTGCGACGCGACATTTTGATTCGCGATGTAAGTCGGTATCCGCTGCTTAAAGACTATTTTCGGTTGAGTATCGGAACGACAGCGGAGAATGATCAGTTGCTAAATGGCCTGGAGGAGATCTTCACGGGGAGAAATATTCTCGAAAACTATGAACACCACCAAAAAGAAGCGTGAGCGCAAAACAGAGACTCACCGCCAAACAAAAGAGACAGAAATACGCATCTCTCTGGCTGTGGATGGGCGGGGCCAAGCGAAGGTTGATACCGGCATTCCTTTTCTCGACCACATGTTGGAACTCTTTGCTCGGCATGGACTATTTGATCTTGAACTCCAGTGCAAAGGCGACCTGCACATCGACGACCACCACTCGGTTGAAGACATAGCGATCTGTTTAGGGCGGGCCTTTGCTGACGCCCTCGGAGATAAGGCTGGTATTTCGCGATATGGGCAAGCGCTTGTGCCCATGGACGAGGCATTGTGCCGCGTGGCCATTGATCTTTCGGGTCGTTTTTACCTGGTATATGAAGTCAAGACGGGGAGGCAAAAAATCGGGAATTTTTCTGTTGAGCTGGCTGAGCACTTTTGGCGCTCCTTTGCGGAAAGCTTGAGCTGTAATCTTCATATCGATCTGCTTCGCGGACGCAACACTCATCACATCCTGGAAGCCACATTCAAAGGGACATCTCGGGCGCTCAAACAAGCAGTTGAGCTGGACAGTCGTATTGAAGGGGTATTGAGCACGAAAGGAATGTTGTAGGTCTTATGACTTTCATTGCAATTATCGATTATGGCGTTGGCAATCTTCGCTCCGTCGAAAAGGCATTTGAGGCTACTGGCGTGTGGGCGATGGTGAGCAGCGACGATCGCGTCTTGCGACAAGCCGATGCGCTGGTCCTTCCTGGAGTTGGTGCTTTCGGCGCCTGCATGAAAGCACTGTCGCAACGAGGATTCGACGAGCTAGTCCGCGAGCGGGTCGCCGAAGGCGCTCCGCTGCTTGGAGTGTGTGTCGGCATGCAAATGCTATTTGACGAGTCGGAGGAGTTTGGACCGAGCCGCGGTTTAGGGTTTTTGCGCGGGCGCGTTCGAAGATTTTCAGATAGAGTGCGCGTGCCTCACATTGGCTGGAACCAGGTAACAATTAAGCGGTCAGATCCCCTCCTCGCCGGCATTGAGGACGGCTCATTCTTTTACTTCGTGCACTCCTACTACTGCGAAACAGCTCATCCGGACGCGGTCGTAGGAGAGACGGATTACGATGGGGCCCACCTTTCTATTGTGAATAGCGGAAATATCTGCGGGGTTCAGTTTCATCCAGAAAAGAGCCAGACCTCGGGGTTACGCTTGCTGAATAATTTCGCAAGGTTAGTCAGGAGTCATTAGATCCGATGTTGGCAAAGCGAATCATACCGTGTCTTGATGTCGACGGCGGCCGAGTGGTGAAAGGAATTCGCTTCTTATCGCTGGTCGACAGCGGAGATCCCGTAGAGCATGCGCAACGTTATGACGCCGAGGGCGCAGATGAACTGGTTTTTCTGGACATCACAGCTTCGTCTGATAAGCGAGCAATTGTTTCAAATCTGGTGCGGCGAGTGGCAGAGCAGGTCTTTATTCCTCTTACCGTAGGTGGGGGACTCAACAGCATCGAAGATGTTCGCGCTGTCTTGCGCGCCGGCGCGGACAAAGTATCGCTAAACACGGCGGCGGTCGAACGACCAGCGCTGATCAGCGAAGGCGCTGAAATCTTTGGCTGCCAATGCATTGTCGTGGCCATCGACGCTAGAAGACGAAACGAGCAGGATTCGGAAAAGGGATGGGACGTTTTTACACACGGCGGTCGCAAACGGACTGGCTGGGACGCTGTGGAATGGGCAGTTCGAGCAGAGCGCCTGGGAGCCGGAGAGATACTCTTGACCAGTATGGATCGCGATGGTACTCGCGATGGATATGACCTTGAACTCACCCGCACAATCAGTGCTGCGGTGCGTATCCCGGTAATTGCCTCGGGCGGAGCCGGATCATTCGATCACTTTTACGCTGCCCTTACAGAAGGCGGTGCGAGCGCTGTACTTGCGGCCTCACTTTTCCATTCAGGTGAATACAAGATTGCGGATGTGAAGAGCTATCTGCGCGGACGAGGAGTGGTTGCTAGATGAGGATTCCGATATCTGCGATCAATTACGACGAACGTAACCTGGTGCCGGTCATTGTTCAAGACGCCAACACGCGCCAGGTGTTGACGCTCGCTTATATGAATACTGAGAGCCTCAAACGCACGCTGGAAACGGGCGAAACGTGGTTCTGGTCTCGCTCGCGAAACACTCTGTGGCACAAAGGTGAAACATCGGGGAATACTCAGCGAGTACTGGACATTGCAGTGGACTGTGACCACGACGCTTTGACGATATTAGTTGAACCCAACGGACCAGCCTGTCACACAGGAGCCCAATCCTGTTTTCATAATCAGCTTCAGGACGCCCCTTCAGTCGAAGGCAATAATAGGACGGAGTTAGATGATTTAGGGAAAGTGCTTAGTGAACTATACCGACTGCTGGAAACCAGAAGGCGCGACAAACCGGAGGGGTCCTACAGCAGTTATTTATTTGCGCAAGGATTGGATAAGATCCTGAAGAAGGTGGGTGAAGAGTCGGCTGAGACGATAATCGCGGCCAAGAACGCAGAGGATTCAGCTCTGGTAAGAGAGATTTCCGACCTCCTCTATCACCTAATGGTCCTTTTGGTTGAGCGTGGTGTGACTTTGGAGAGTATACGTCAGGAACTAAAGAATCGTCGGGCGAAGGATAATAAGTGACGATAGACACAACAGAACTGAAGCATCTGCTGAACTTCGCCGTGCGGCTTGCCCGCGAAGCCGGTGCGATCACTTATCGACATTTTCGCGGGTCATTTTCAGCGGACCGTAAGGCTGATAACTCCTTTGTAACCATTGCTGACCGTGAAGCTGAACGACACATCAGAAGCCTGATCGAAGAAGCGTTTCCAGAAGACACTATTCTGGGCGAAGAGGAGGGAGAAAAGCCTGGGAATTCAAATCGCCGCTGGATAATTGATCCGGTTGATGGCACTTACTCGTTCGTGCATCGGGTGCCGCTTTATGGGGTATTGGTCGGATTGGAGATCGCTGACGAACCTATGCTGGGGGTGGTAAATCTTCCGGCTCTTGATGAATTGATTTATGCGGCCCGTGATTTGGGCTGTTATTGGAACGGAGAGCGGGCGTTTGTATCCACAACGAAGACATTGTCAGACGCGTTGTTGTTGTCCACTGATTTCGGCGAATGTGAACGGCACGGATTTGGCCCGCCGGCCGAATCGTTGGCCCGTTTGGTTCACGCGCGCCGCACCTGGGGGGACTGTTATGGGCACATCCTGGTGGCCACCGGTCGTGCTGACATCATGCTGGATCCGGTCATGAATATCTGGGACTGTGCAGCATTGATGCCCATCGTCGAGGAAGCCGGCGGTACCTTTACCGACTGGCGGGGAGAAAGAACGATTAATGGTGGCAGCGCTATTTCTACTAATGGGAGGCTTTTTGACAGAGTGAGGGAAGCCCTGCAACAGTCACACTAAAGAACGATGTTAGTCATTCCCGCAATCGACCTTCGCCACGGACAGTGTGTGCGACTTACACAGGGACGCAGAAACGCGAGCAAAGTCTATGGTTCCAATCCCGTTGAGCTCGCCAGAAAGCTCGAACGAGCAGGGGCCCAGATGGTTCACGTCGTGGACCTGGACGGAGCGTTCACCGATAAAAACTCTCCTAATCGGCAGGTGTTGCGTGAAATCGTCAGGTCGATTGATATACCCATACAATTCGGCGGAGGCTTGCGTAAGATTCAGGATGTGCGGGACGTGATCCAGCTTGGGGTCACCCGGGTTGTGATTGGTACATTGGCCGTCGAAGAACCTGAAACGCTCATTAAGCTGGTGCATCTCTTTGGAGGCAAGCACGTGGTTGTCGGCATTGATGCCAAAGATGGGCTGGTAATGACGCGGGGGTGGGAGACACAGGAAAGCATCGGAGCCCTGGCTCTGGCTCGAAAAGTTGCGGAAATGGGCATCGAGCGGATCGTTTATACAGACGTACAGCGCGACGGAACACTCAGTGGTCTGAATATTGACCAGACCTGCTTTATTGCTGGTGGTTGCGGATTGAAAGTAACGGCTTCAGGCGGAGTGTCATCACTCGAAGATCTGAAACGCTTGAGAGTGCTGAAGGAGAGCGGGGTCGACAGTGTAATCATCGGCAAAGCTTTATATGAGGGTCTCTTTACGATTCAGGAGGCCTTGGCGGTAGCTAGTGGACCAGTGTGATGGATCAAGCCAAAGAAACGCGAGATGAGGTTGTTGTGGTCTATTCCGAGAGCAGCGCAGGACCTCTCGTTCCGAATGGAGCGAACGGACAACATGAGCGGGCCGAATGGCAGAAACAACTACGCTCTGCCCGTCGTCTGGTTATTAAATTAGGCACCGGCATTGTTACAAATGATGCGGGCGGCTTCAGCGTTGAACGCATAGGACCAATAGTGTCCGCCATTACCGGCCTGAAACAGGAGGGTCGCCAGGTTGTGCTGGTGTCATCGGGCGCCGTCGGTCTGGGTGCCGGGCATCTCGGTCTATCCAGTTCCCGACTTAACGAGTTAGTAACGCGACAAGCTTGCGCTGCGGTAGGACAAAGCCTGCTAATGCATGCCTACGAACAGCTCTTCAGCGTTCAGGGGATCAGAATTGCGCAGGTCTTATTGACGGCAGAAGATTTCAGCGATTGGACGCGATATCAAAACCTGCGACGAACAATGGAACGGCTGCTTAAGCTGGGTGTTCTGCCGGTTGTAAACGAGAACGACACTGTATCAATAGCCGAACTCGAGAGTATCGGAGCCAGCGGTCAGCGCGTGTTCAGTGACAATGACCGTCTGGCGGCATTGGTGATGAGTAAATTGGAAGCGGAAGTATTAGTGTTGCTCACGAATGTTGATGGCCTGCTGGCGAAGGCGCCTGAGGTAAATAGTAAGTCACCTTCTCCCGTTGTTCCTTTCGTCAGTGAGATCACTCCGCAGCTTAAGGCGCTCGCCTCAGGTCCGATGACCCGTGGTAGAGGCGGGATGATTACAAAACTTGAGGCGGCGCAGATAGCCATGTGTTCTGGTTTTTGCGTAATCGCGAATGGAGGGCTCCCGAACACACTGCCGGAGATCTTCGCCGGCAAACCGACCGGCACCCTCTTCGTTTCCCCTTCACGAATGCCCGGCAAGCGCCGTTGGATCGCCTTTGCCACCAACGTGCGTGGCCGCTTAACAGTGAATGATGGTGCACGGGAAGCTATTCTGCTAGGCAAAGCGAGCCTGTTGGCCTCCGGCGTGATCGAGGTAAACGATCAATTTGCGGCGCTGGACGTAGTTAGTATCCTTGATGCGAACGGTCAGGAGTTTGCTCGCGGCATAGTGAATTGCGATAGTCGCAAGGCGTTGCAGCTAATTCAATCGTCGGATAAGAAACGACAGAGGGCCAGAGATCATGTTCTGGTCACACGCGACAACATTGTCTTGAATCCGGCATAATTCGCAGAGTAGGCGATCATAAAAGGCTTTTTCAGGATATTTATGGGAGGGCGGTAGCAGACATGGTAAGTAGTATTGCTCGATCCGTGGAGGTTGCTGAATTGGCGCGTCGGGCGCGTGGAGCGTCACGTGTATTGGCCACGCTCTCAGGAGAAACGCGCAACCACATACTGCTGTCCACGGCATCGGCAATCGAAGCTCGCCAGGCGGAGATTCTTTCTGCGAACGATGATGATTGTGAATTGGCCCACAAAGAAGTCTCGGCGGGACGGATGTCGGCAGCTCTTTTTGATCGGCTGCGCACAACTTCGCGTGGTGTTGCCGATATGGTTGAGAAGGTACGGGCGGTCGCCGCACTTCCTGACCCATTGGGACTGATGCTTACCACGACAAAGCTGGACCAAAATCTCACGCTGTACAAAGTGTCCTGTCCACTCGGAGTCATTGGTGTCATTTTTGAATCGCGCCCAGACGTAATACCCCAGGTTGGTGCTCTTTGTCTCAAGTCAGGTAATGCCGTTTTGCTAAAGGGCGGAGTGGAAGCGGCAAATACCAATGAAGTATTGTGGCAAATTTGGCAGGAGACGATTGCCGCGGAATTAGGGAAAGATTTGCATGCAGTAAATCTGTTACATACAAGACAGGATGTAACCTCCATGCTGGAGTTACGCGGCTTAATAGATTTGATTGTACCGCGCGGCTCAAAATCTTTCGTTCAATACGTGGCCGAGCATAGTGCCATTCCGGTGCTCGGCCATGGCGAGGGTATTTGCCATGTGTACATCGACCGGGAAGCGACTTTGGAAAAGGGGTGGAATATTGTTTTCGATGCAAAGACAAATTACCCTGCCGCCTGTAATGCGGCGGAGACACTACTCGTGCATGAAAAGATCGCCGCGCAATTTCTGCCAGAGATGATCAGGCGTTTTCAGGCAGCGGGGGTTGAGGTTCGTGGCTGCGAGCGTGTGCGTGCACTGGTTGGAACGTCATTTGTAAAAGCAGCCACGGAATTAGATTGGGCAACTGAATATTCAGATATGACGATTTCGGTAAAAATCGTATCAAGCTTCGATGAAGCAGTCTCACATATTGATCGTTACGGATCTAAACACACGGAAGCAATTGTCACGGAAGATGAAAACGCTGCTAAGCGATTCACCGACTTGATTGATGCCGCGGGCGTTTATCACAACGCTTCGACGCGTTTTGCCGACGGTTTTCGTTATGGGCTGGGGGCTGAGCTTGGTATTAGCACCTCGAAGTTGCACGCTCGAGGCCCTGTCGGCCTCGAAGGCTTGACAACCTACAAATACAAATTGTTCGGCGCGGGTCACACGGTTGGTAAGACAACTTCGTGAGAACACCGTAAGGGTAGCGCTCCGCAAGGCCATCTCAACTCAGAAATCCTGCCCACGGCAGAGACTGTGAAAAAAAACCGTGAGAGAGCAGGTCGGTAATACCACGAGGTAGAAGCTGTGAAAGAATTGAATCGATCGAGGGTACCACTCAATAGACAGAAATTCGCAGGTTAGGAAGGGCGGTTTACCCCCGCTTGCGTCGGTAACACTCAACCACAGATTGTCAGTTACTTCATGGCTAGGAGAGCGCAGCGCATCAGCGGGGGTAAACCGCCCTTCCTAACCTGCGAATTTCCCTATCTTGAGTAGTACCCTGTATCTATTCAAATTTTCACCTCCCACACGGCATGAACTTGGAATTTGACTTCTATGTTGGCTTTGGTTAGATTTTGTACTTCGCGAAGCAAGCGCGCACGCTTGCCCCGAAATTCTAAGTTTTGATAGGACGCTCCGGAAGACCTTCGTCATGAATCGGACAATCACTCGATTCTTTACGTTTTGATTTGCTGCTCCGTTCACCTGCGGAACCGCGGCGAAGGCGCTCCTATCGAATCCGATCTGAAACACGTAATCGTGAATCATAAATCGTGGTGCCTGATACGGGTGATCCCTTCGCTCTAGTGCGGTACTGCAACCAGAGCGAAATGGAGTGACCCATGACTCCCTGTTAACGATTTTTGATTTAACGTTTTCACGATTGACGCAAAGTAATGAGTGAGATCAGCATTAAAATAAAAGATGGTCCCTCGACGCAGCTTGCGGCGCCCATAACGGTGGCGGAAGCGCTAAGGCAGATTGACCGAGATCTGGCCAAACAGGCGCTGGCGGCCCGCGTTAACGGTCGGGAGGTGGATCTTACTTATACCCTTGAGAACCATACCAACGGCGAACCCGTGCAGATTGAGCCGGTGTTGCCGCAAACTCTCGACGGTTTAGATGTGCTGCGCCACTCAACCGCACATCTGTTGGCGGCGGCAGTGCTCGATCTCTTTCCTGGCACCAAGCTGGGAATTGGTCCCTCACTCCTCGATGACCCGCGCTACGGCTTTTTCTATGACGTGATCGCGCCGCAAACCCTTACCGAAGCGGATCTTCCGGTAATCGAAAAACGGATGCGACAGATTGCCAGCCGGAATCTTGCTTACCGTAGAGAAGAGATATCCAAGTCCGAAGCGCTCCGGCTGTTTGAGGAGCGGGATGAACCGCTTAAATGCCGTCTGATAAACGACAAAGGCGGAGAGACCGTTAGTATCTACTACATTGACGACTCGCCGTTCATCGACTTTTGCCTTGGACCACACGTGCCAAATACTAACAAGTTGCGGACTTTTAAGCTGCTCTCTTTGGCCGGTGCCTATTGGATGGGTGACTCAACCCAGCCGCAAATGCAGCGTATCTATGGTACGGCTTTTTTTACTCAAGCAGAGCTTGACGCCTGGTTGAAACAACGTGAGGAAGCCGAGAAGCGCGATCATCGTCGATTGGGTCGCGAGTTGGATCTATTTTCTATCCAGGAGCAATACGGGCAGGGCTTAATTTTTTGGCATCCCAAAGGCGGCATAATTCGCCAGCAGATGGAAGACTATTTGCGTGAACAGCTGATCAAACATAAATACAGTTTTGTCTATACGCCCCATATTGCGAAACGTGAGTTGTGGCATATCAGCGGCCATGAACAACACTACGGCGATTCGATGTTTGCACCGACCACGCTCGAAGAAACCGAGTTTCGGCTGAAGCCGATGAACTGTCCCTTTCATATCGCCATCTACAGGTCACAACAACGCTCCTACAGGGAACTTCCGCAGCGATATGCAGAAATGGGGACTGTTTACCGCGCCGAGTTGTCGGGTACGTTGCACGGATTAATGAGGGTGCGGGGATTCACGGTTGATGATGCGCACCTTTTCTGCACGCCTCAGCAAGTACGCGCCGAGATCGACGACTGCGTAGACTTTGCGTATGACGTTTTACGCACTTTTGGCTTTGATAAGATCAAGTTTGAGTTGTCGGTGAAGGGCAACGATACTTCAAAACAATGGCTCGGCTCAGCAGATGAGTGGCTAAAGGCCGAGACTGAGTTGGCTAACGCTTTAATAGCACGGGAAATTAGTTACGAGCGCATTGAAGGTGAAGGCGCTTTCTATGGGCCTAAAATCGATTTCAAAATTGAGGACGCTATCGGCAGACTGTGGCAATTGGGTACCGTGCAATGGGACTTCACTCTGCCCGACCGTTTCCAACTCGAGTACATTGGTGAAGACAATAAGCCACATCGGCCGGTAATGGTTCATCGGGCCTTATTTGGCTCGATTGAACGGTTCTTTGGCGTACTAATTGAGCACTATGCCGGAGCCTTTCCACTTTGGCTCGCTCCAGTTCAGGTGGCTGTACTGCCAATTACTGATCGCATCAACGAATATGCCGAACGGGTGACGGAGGAGCTGCGAGATAACGGATTGCGAGCCGAGCCGAACCTTCGCAGCGAAAAGATCGGCGCCAAAATTCGAGATGCACAGTTACAGAAGGTTCCTTTGATGCTTGTGCTGGGAGATCGTGAAATGCAGGAAGGTAAAATTGCCGTTCGTGAAAGGTCAAAGGGCGACATCGGTGTGATGTCCTTGAATGATTTTATTAGCAGTGTGCGCAATTTGGTGAAGACGCGCGCCCTCAAAAGTCTGGAACCGGGAAATGTAAGTCTGCGGTCAGGATGATATTTTCGGGCTCCTGACCTGGTCGCGGTCGAGCCACGACTAAGGCAACAACATTGCGAAGTTCAAAGTCTAAAGACGACGTCAAGATCCGGTTATTGATAAGCGACTGCAGACTTCAGACTTCGGATCTAACTAAGGAGGTGCAGCAATAGCTACAGGTTTTCGAGGTCGTGGGCAACGTCCGGACAATAGACGGCTGCCTGCTGTGCGTATTAACGAAAGAATTCGCGTGCCCGAGGTGCGCGTGATCGGTGACGAGGGCGAGCAACTAGGAGTAATGGATGTTCGAGATGCAATTCGGACCGCCAGAGAAAAAGGACTCGATTTGGTGGAAATCGCCGCAACTGCCGATCCGCCGGTCTGCCGAATTATTGATTTTGGTAAGTTTCAGTATGAGGCAAAGAAGAAGGCCAATGAGGCGAAGAAGAAGCAGGTGACAGTCACGGTCAAGGAAGTGAAGTTTCGTCCGGGAACGGATGATCACGACTATGGCTATCGCATGAAACACGCGCGAGAGTGGCTGGAAGAGGGAGATAAAGTGAAAGCCACGATCTGGTTTCGAGGCAGAGAAATGACGCATCGTGAGTTAGGATCAAAAATTCTGCAGAAACTGGAGGCGGATCTCTCGGACGTTGCGGAAGTGGAAGCGAGGCCGCGAATGGAAGGTAATCAAATGTTTATTATCTTCGGGCCGAAACGACACAAAGGTGCGGCCAAGACTGAACACGCACCGTCAGCGCCTCAAGGAGCAAACTGATTTAGATTGCCGAGTGGTGCTGTACGATTCTCGGTGGGGCTTGAAAAGCTCTAAAGAGAAAGTTGGAAGTGCTGGTCGGAAGAAAGGAAGAACATGCCGAAACTAAAGACACATAAGGGGGCAGCCAAACGCTTTCGGCTGACCGCGACGGGCAAGATCAAACGCGGCCATTCACACGCGCGGCACATCCTGACAAAAAAGACACACAAGAGGAAGCGTCTGCTGGATATTGATGGGCTGATTGCTAAAGCCGATCAAGAGCGGGTGGAATCAATGTTGCCGTATGGACGCGGGTAATTAGGTCGTTAACCGAGCCGAAGTTCTGAGATTATGCTCTGAGTGCTTTCATGATGTTCAGCCATTGGCTTGATTCATACCGGTTGCCTTTATTTTGGGAAAGGGGACATAAAAAATGCCTCGTGCAAAACGTGGAAATAAGCGTCTTGAAAGACGCAAAAAGATTTTAAAGCTCGCCAAGGGATATCGCGGGACAAAGTCAAAGCTCTATCGTTCAGCAAAAGAGTCGGTCGAACGCGGACTGAACTTCGCTTATACCGGACGCAAGCTGAAGAAACGCGATTTTCGCAGTCTCTGGATCGTTCGTATCGGCGCGGCGGCGCGGTTAAATGGGTTGAATTACTCGCAATTTATGCACGGGCTGAAGCTGGCTGGAATCGAATTGGATCGCAAAGTTTTAGCCGACCTCGCTGCAAACCAGCCCGACGCGTTTAAGGAAGTTGTGGCTCATGCGAAGAATGCCTTGGATAGTGAACAACGTGAAAGGGCAGCTGCCTAACGATAAAACCAAGTAGTGATGACTGACGGTCAAGACCCACAAGAACCAAAAGCTCAGATTGAAGCAGCCAGCAAAGCGTTCGAGCAAGAGTTCGAACGCTTTGCGCGCTTTATCGATGTCCCATCAAACCAGGGCCTGGATTTAGCCAGCGCAGAAGCCGAACTGCGTAACTTGAATGATTTGAGAGTTCGTCATCTCGGTAAAAAGAGCGCGCTGGCAGCCTGCAAGAAAATTATTGGACGCGTTGCCGCGGAACAGCGGGCGACTCTTGGCCAATTGGTACAAGCCACTGAAGCCAAGGTCCTTCAGACTCTCGATACTGCTGAGAACAAGCTGAGGGCTTACGCGGAAACAGCAAGACTCGAGCGGGAGAGTATTGATGTGACGCTGCCCGGACGACGTCCTCGTCGTGGCCACTTGCACCCGATCACATTGTTGCGCCAGCGTATTGAAGATATTTTTGTGGCACTTGGCTATGCAATCGAAGATGACCGAGAGATTGAAACAGATTTCTACAATTTTGATGCTTTGAATATTCCCGAGAATCACCCGGCGCGAGCTTCACAGGACACCTTCTATACAACCGATGGTTTCGCGCTTCGTTCGCAAACGTCTACGGTACAAATTCATGCGATGCAACGCCGAGGAGCGCCGGTACGCATGATTGCCCCGGGCCGAGTCTTTCGCCGTGATACTCCGGATCCCACCCACAATCCGATGTTCTTCCAGGTTGAGGGATTATGCGTAGATCGGGGAATCACCATGGCCCATCTGAAAGGTACGGTCGCAGAGTTTCTACGGCGCATGTTTGGACCCAACACAGTAACTCGTTTTCGTCCATCATATTTCCCCTTTACCGAGCCCAGCGCGGAATTTGATTTTTCTTGCTTCAAATGTGGCGGTAGTGGTTGCCGGATCTGCAAGGACTCCGGTTGGATTGAACTTGGCGGTTCGGGTATGGTGCATCCAAACGTCTTACGGGCGGCCGGAGTCGATGCTGAGGTGTTTTCGGGATTTGCCTTTGGATTGGGCATCGATCGGATGTGCGCCCTGATGTACAACCTTGACGACATTCGGCTGCTATTCGAGAACGACGTTCGCTTCTTGGAACAGTTTTAATTAAGGAACCCGGTCTTTGAACTTTGTAGGGGCGGCACTCCGTGGCCGCCCATGTATTGAAGTCGCGATTATTCCGGTTGAACGCCAGGGGCGGCCACGGAGTGCCGCCGCTACAAAGTTCAAAGCTCAAAGTTCAAAGACCAAAGACCTAAGACCAAAGCTTTATGCTAATCAGTTACAAATGGCTACGTGAGCTAACTGGGACCCGGTTAACTCCGAATGAGTTGCGGGAACGGTTGACTATGACTGGTCTTGCGATTGATACCATTGAAGAGGGGGATAGTGATTTTGTGCTTGACGTCGAAGTCCCCTCTAACCGACCCGATTGTTTGTCGCACATTGGCATCGCCCGCGAAGTGGCAGTGATAGAGTCGACAATCTTGCAGTATCCTGCTGTTAACGTTTCCAAAGTTGAAGGCAAGATCAGAAATCTAACGTCCGTCGAGATTCGTGCTCCTGATCTCTGTCCGCGCTATTCCGGACGTATCGTGCGTGGTGTAAAAATCGGCCCCTCAACAGCCTGGCTGACTAAACGTCTTATTGAGATTGGACAGCGGGCCGTTAACAATGTTGCCGATATCACAAATTATGTTCTACACGAATTGGGCCAACCGCTTCACGCTTTTGATTTGGCGAAACTGATCGAGCGCCGGATAGTCGTCAGGCGTGCACGGGAGGGTGAGACCTTAATTACGCTGGATGGCGTCAAGCGGTCACTTGATTCTGAAGTCTTAGTGATTGCCGATGCCGAGCGGGCCGTAGCATTGGCCGGAATCATGGGAGGAGAGAACTCCGAAATCTCTGACGAAACTACCGACGTCCTGGTCGAGAGTGCTTATTTTAATCCGGATTCAGTGCGTCGCACTGCCCGTAGACTGGGGATGGATACCGAGGCATCGCGACGTTTTGAACGCGGCGCGGATTGCGCCAATGTCTTGCAAGCCCAGGCTAGATGTGTCGAACTTATCTGCGAGATAGCCGGAGGTGTTGCCACCGAAGATGCTATCGATGTTTATCCAGGTCCACTTCCCCCGCGTAGAGTTGATTTTCGCAGCTCAAGGGTGGAGAGCTTAACCTCACTTCACGTTGAATCAGCAGAGATGAATCGGATCCTTCTTGGACTTGGGTTTACGAAGATGGGCGAGAACGATCAGGTGATGACGTTCCTTACGCCGTCCTGGCGAGTGGATATTGAACGCGAAGAAGATCTGGTCGAGGAGGTTGCCCGTCACAGCGGTTACGACAAGATTGCGGCCGAACTGCCTCCCTCGAGCATGTCCGGTGAGTATCAACCAGGAGAGCGAAAACTCCGTGCGTTGCGACAGACTCTCAAAGCGGCCGGATTTCACGAGGCAATCAACTTCAGTTTCGTCTCCGCGGCTCACGACGAGTCATTCGAGACTCTTCCCGCCCTTATTCGTCACGACGAGCCCGAACAGTTTGTGACGCTGAAAAATCCGATTCTGGGAGAATCGAATCGAATGCGGCCGACACTACTTCTCGGTCTATTGGAATCTGCTCGCCATAACTTCAATCAGGGAATTCGGGACCTTTACCTCTTTGAAACGGGAAGAGTCTTTGCAGCTTCCTCACGTGGTGAGATTCCCCGGGAACGTGAGTCGCTAGGGCTTCTTGCAACTGGTGGATCAGTTGAGGAGGGTCGAGCTGGGGCCGCCCGGGCGCTGGATTTTTACGATCTGAAGGGTTCGCTTGAAGCGATTGCCGATGAATTCAATGTTGGAGCACTAAGCTTCGGCCAGACGTCGGCAAGGCACTTACGGCCGGGCCAATCTGCAAGGATCACGTTGAGTGACGGAGTATCAATTGGGACGATCGGCAAGCTTTCAGATGCGCTAAGTTCTGCTTACAAGTTCCGACAAGACGTTTACGTTGCTGAAGTTGATTTGACCACGCTGTTGGCTGCAGAACAGCCAGCCGGACAGTACCAGCCATTGCCACGATATCCATCGGTAGTGCGTGATGTCACGTTGCTTTTATCTCGGGACATAAACGTCGCGCAATTGCTCAAAGCGGTTGAGGCTGAAGGAATTGACGATTATCGGGAAGCAAAATTGGTGGGTACTTATGAAGGACCAACCATTCCGCACAACCAGCGTTCCGTGACGATTCGCGTAGAATATCGCTCCAGTGAGCGCACCTTGCGGGACGAGGAAGTGGAAGGCCGGCAACGAAAGTTGATTGATTCTCTGGTGACCAAATTCGGCGCGGAACTGCATTGAAAAATAAATCATCCAGTATCACAAAATGAGTCTTGCGCTTGCGAGCCTGAAGTCGCATAATCGGACGGCTCAATTCATGCGTGTTGGTTTCGGAGAGAAGAAGCGATGGTTGGTTTATCCGGACTAGAGAAATTCTCGCATCTCGAAGATAAGATTTATCGCACTATTGAATTAACCAAGACTCTTCGGCAGGAGAAGGAAGGTCTCGAAAAGGAACTCTCGCTCATGCGTCGTGACATGGGTAACGTACTAAATGAAAAAGAACGGCTGGAGACCCAAGTAGAGAAGCTCCTGGCGGAACGCGATATGATCAGGATGAAAGTTGAGGCAATGTTAGACGCGGTCGCTGTGCTCGATCCGGAGATGGCGGAGGAGCTTAGATGACTGTTGGTACTGACCAAATTGTGGACAAGAGCAGTATGGAGGCAACCACGAGCAGCCCGACAATTCGCGTTGAGATTTATAACCAGACCTATAACATTCGCTCTGATGGCGATACGGAATACATTATTCAGCTTGCCGAATTCGTGGACAGCCGCATGCGGGAAATATCATCCGGAACGCTGACGGTTGATTCTCTGAAAGTGGCTATCCTCGCAGCCCTCCATATAGCGGATGAATTGCATCGCCTGAAGCACGTGCACGAACAAGCAGATACCCAACTCGCGTTGCGAAGTTCTGAATGCGCGGAAATGCTCGATCGTTTGCTCAAAGTCAGAAGTAGCGTAGAGCAGGAGCAGGGCGGCGCCGGTAAGATTGTTTTTAGCTGATTTTCCTTCCCCACGTCTCATCGTCAGAAAATTTTAAAAGTCATAGAGTTTTCACTCTTGTTAGCTTGTCGTTCCCGGCTACAAACCTAAAGTTTGTCAGACAATTGCGCATAAATGCGGAAATTTACCTGTTTCTCCACCTTCGCCGGTTGTGTTAGTATCCTTGTGGCGGAGGGAATTGTCTGCGAGGCCCGTCACCGACGTTACGATGATTGAGCCAACGCCGTTAAATTGGGAGACCGACGCCGCGTTTGCCGGTGCATTTCTTCATCGTTAAGATTTGCCAAGGGCTGTGGTAGATAAAGGTCACCCACCTGTGAAAGCAGGTTCAATTACGGCTTCGGAACGACCGTTGCGGATTTCCCTTCTGCCAGCCTTCTGGTCGTAAATCGTAGAGCGTGGTTCGTAAATACAAGTGATCTTCTGTTTGCGATTCACGCTGTACGCCTTACGGCCGTTTATTTGCACGCCAGAAAAAATCGAACACAAGTCACACATCATCTTTTGTATGGCGTGTCCTGCCCCGAGCACAAAGACTAAACTGTAGTCGAGGTTGTAAAGCTTTTTCGATCGCGTGTCCCGATTCCGGCTTCGATTCCCCCGGTATGATCACAGATGCGAGTTTTGATGATCGGTGATGTGGTTGCCAAACCCGGTCGAGTGGCAGTGCTCGAGCGGATTCAGGATTTGCGCGAACAGTTGGCAGTGGATCTGGCAATCATGAACGCTGAAAACGTTGCTGGAGGTTTTTCGATTACGCCCAGTCTTGGCGAACAACTGTTTTCTGCCGGCATTGATGTGATGACCTCAGGCAATCATATCTTCGACAAGAAGGAAGCTGTGGGCTACATAGAAAAACAGCCTCGTTTGCTGAGGCCAGCGAATTATCCTCCGAAAACTCCCGGAAGTGGCCTATGGACCGGAGAAGTAAACGGTGTCAAAACAGCGGTCATGAATCTCATGGGAAGGGTGTTCATGCCTGCTTCGGACGATCCCTTTCGCATTGCTGACACTTTACTGCAATCTCTTTCAGCAGAAACGAAGGTCCGCATTGTTGATATGCATGCTGAAGCAACCTCTGAAAAAGTTGCGATGGGCTGGTACCTTGACGGGCGAGTCTCAGCGGTTTTGGGAACTCATACTCATGTGCAAACTGCCGATGAACGGATCCTTCCCGGGGGAACCGCGTACCTTACCGATATTGGAATGACCGGAAGCTATGCGGGGGTAATCGGCATGAATAAGAATGATGTGATCACCCGCTTTACCTCAGCGATTGGCCGGAGAGCAGAACATTCAACTGGGGAAGTACGGATTTGTGCTGCGATTATCACTATAGAAGATAGTACCGGTCGAGCGCAGGAGATCGCGCGTTTGAATCTCGGGCACGAACACTAACAATTGCCAGCTAAGGTAGTATTGGAAAGCCCGCGCTGCCTCTTTCGCGCACCTACTTTTTTTCTCAAGCAGGTCCGGTCTCACTGGGAACCAAGTCGCGGGAAGTTTGCATTTTCAGAATTGGCGGAGCCAATAGCCGCTGGGCGTAACCTTCTGGAAAGGAGCGGACACGACCGGTCGAATCCGTGATGACGTGCCCTGTTTCACCTTCAGCGATTACCTGGCCGTTTGAGGCACGGATCATCTCATAGCCGAAGCGGAGTGAGCGTCGCCGCAGTTCAGTAATATGGGTTCGAATCAATAACTCATCGTCGTAATAGGCGGGCGCTTTATAACGACAATAACTTTCTGCCACAACGAGGAAGGCGTCTTCGTTTTCTTCGAGATCGCGATAGGAAAAACCGCGAGCGCGGCAAAATTCGGTACGACCAATTTCGAACCAGATCAGGTAATTGGCATAGTATACAATGCCCAGCTTGTCGGTTTCGGAGTAGCGTACACGTAACAGCGTCTCATGCCATTCTGCGAATGCATCTTCCGTTGCGGCACTTGTCATCTGAGTCGTATGCCTCCAAACTCTGCATCAGAGATTGAGTTATGCATATTCCCTGAAACTTTTAGCGGACTATAAGAGTGAAAGCCCAAAGATGTCAAAGCAAATCAGTCGTTTTCTGGCAGCAGTCGCTACCATCGGAGTAACGTTGACGGCTCTTTTAATGGGGGGCGGCAGCGTCAATTCCGCGCCACAGAATAGCGGAACTGCTACTGCAACAACCCGGAGCGCTGCCATTGTGGCAGCAACTGCTGCCGTATTGAAGGAAACAAGCGTAATTCGAGAACTTCCCATTCTTAGAATGGTCAAGAGCGGTGCCCAGTCGCGCGCGGAGATTGAGCGCATGGTCATCAGGAATCTGAATGAACAGACCACGCCCGCGCAAATGCATGCTACTGAACTTGCTTTGAAGAAATTTGGTCTGGCTTCTGTCGAGTTCCAGTATCAGCCATTCATTATCAAACTTCTGACCGAGCAGGTCGCAGGGTATTACGATACCAAGGCGCAGCAATTCTATTTGGCTGATTGGATTGAACTTGAGGGCCAAAAGCCGGTGATGGCCCATGAGTTAACTCACGCTTTGCAGGATCAGAACTTCAATCTGCGCCGGTTTGAAAACTGGCCAAAAGGTGATTCCGATGCCGAACTCGCGGTGCACTCGCTGATTGAAGGAGACGCGACGCTTGCGATGACGCTGTACATGGCCAAGAATCCCCTTGTCGCTTTTGCCTTCATGCGCTCGCTCGGATCCTCGAGTACAGCGTCAGACCAATTCAAACAAGCACCACGAGCGGTTCGCGAATCACTGGTGTTTCCCTATGAGCAGGGACTTGAGTGGTGCACGCAGCTTTACAAGAAAGGCGGCTGGAACCTTGTTTCGCGAGCATTCACAAAAATACCTCAATCGACCGAACAGATTATGCATGCAGAAAAGTATTTTACCTACGAAGGACCAGTGAAAGTGACGCTGCCTGACGTGCGCAATATTCTGGGAACGGGTTGGAAAAAGGTCGATTACGATGTGAATGGAGAATGGAGCTATTACCTCATACTAGACCAGTTTTTGAATAATCAGGGTGAATCAAAGCGAGCTGCCGCAGGCTGGGCGGGCGATCGATATGAAGTCTACGAGGGAACGAAACCGGGCGAAGCTTTGATAGCCCAATTAAGCATCTGGGACACCGAAAACGATGCCCAGGAATTCTTTGACGCCTATACAAAGCGTATTTGGCGGCGCTACCCAGCCGCACAGTCGCAGGATATACGCCGCACCGATTTACGCCAAACTAACAATAGTTTGCAGGCCTGGCAGACATCGGAGGGACAGGTAAGTATCGAGCTCCATGGATCGCGCGTCCTTATCCTCGAAGGTGTGCCCGACCAGGTCAGCCTTCGCAGTCTATCCAGAGCTCTTTGGCTCTCAAATTAGGACAGCAGGTAATCAACACTTGCAAGGAAGACCTTAAATAAAGATAATACCGGCTCAATTCAGATTAGCTGGTAAGCGAGCATTACGCTCGCTTTTTTGATCAATGGAGACAGTTTAGTGAAGGGAAGAAGTTTAGTGGATATTAATGTGTCCTCGATTCCGGTATTCCGTTCTTTTATAGCCATTCTTATTTGCTTTACCTCGTTCGCGGTTTTTGGCCAGACCGCTTCCACGCCAGGACCATCTCCGTCAGTTCCTGATCAATCTTCTGCTGCTCCCTTACAAACGATGCCCGCCAACGTCGAGCGCTCCGTCTCCAACACCTCAGCCGCCAAGGATGAGACGCCGCCAGGAAGCCCCAAACCAAGTAGTGAAGAGGTGCAGAAGCGAATTGAGCATGCACGAGCTCTGGCTGCGGCACACCAGCTTCAAATTGCCGCGAGTGAACTTGAGATTGCCCGGAAGTCCGCGCAAGAAGAGTCGGTAAAGGGTGTAACCTCGATAATCTTAATGGGCATCTATCTTGAGGAAGGAAACTATGCTCGCGCAGAATCGCTCCTGGAAGAGACGTTTCGGGACCGTTCCGCTAAAGACGACGCTTCCGTGCGAACTTACTTCGCTCTTGCCGGACAAGCAGTAAATGGATCCCGAGCCCACCTTGAGCGCTACCGAAACTTTGGCATCAATGTTAGAGAGTCGAACCTCGCTGCCGAAGCCTTAAGCGATTTGAATCGATTGCGATCGCTCCTCGAACGCATGGTCGCACAGGCCAAAGAGATCATTAAGGACAGACAGGCCTACGATTCTCTAGCACTCCTGGAGGACGTGCTCGGGCTTCGCCTGTCTCTGGCCCGTGATAGCGAGGATCGTATGAAATGGGAGGAGGAGTATGCCAATGCGCGCGAACTGCTTGCCTCTTCGCAAACGCAGGTAGCTTCACTGGGCGCGATTTCATCGATAGCTACTGCAAAGACGATCCTTAAGACTTCAGCAACCAAGCCTGCGGTTCTAACAGCTGCAACGTCAAGTAGCGGCCCCGTTGATAAGGCATCAATTCAGGCGGCTGAAACGGTCACGGACAAACAGTCCGTTCCAGCAAGAGAATTGGAGGAGCCGGCTAAAAATAAGGTGGCATCGGCGCCCTCCAGAGTTGCGGAAAAGGAAGCTACTGACCCTGCGGCGCTCAGGACAATATCAACAGGCATCTTGAATGATAGAGCGAGCAAGAGGGTTGTTCCCACTTACCCACTCCCGGCAAAGACTGCCCGGATTGAAGGTGTTGTAAAGGTTTACGTTAGTATTGACGAAAATGGAAAGGTTGCGCGAGTCCTGCGTTCTGAAGGACCGGTGTTGCTTATTCAGACTTCTGAAGAGGCTTCTCTCCGCTGGAGATTTCATCCAACCGCAGTTTCAGGGAAAACCGTTCGTCTGAACGGCTATATTGAATTCGACTTCTCCCTGGGAGAAATAAGCGTAAAAAAGTAACGGGCGCGGAAGATAATGGTCCCGGAATCGAGTCTCGTTACCCGGTACTTAGTGCAGGTGTGCATTTCTGAACTTCCGCTTCAGCAAAAGTTGACAAAAAAGTCAGGTTTAAGCTAAACTGGTCCGTGTTAAGTGATACATAATGAGGTTTATTCTTCGCGTTTGCAGGTAGACGGGGCGGTATGGAAGAGGGCTTCGTTGCAAATCTCAGCGGTTGTTAGCAGTTCTAAAAGGGTTTAAACGGAGCACTGATTCTTAACAGATGAAGATATCGGCTCAAGAAGAATACGGATTACGTTGCCTGCTGCAGTTGGCGCGGGCAGACGCTGTGGGTGAGTCACTTACAATTGCCCAGGTTGCCCGACGCGAAGGCATCTCGGAAGCGAACGCGGGCAAGCTGATGTGGATTCTCAATAAGGCCGGGCTGGTGCAGTCGCAACGGGGGATCAAAGGTGGTTATCACCTCGCGCGGCCTGCTTCTGATATCCGTCTGAATCAGGTGATTCATGTTTTGGATGGTGAACGTACTGATTCCCATTGTAAGAGTTACACGGGAGTGCTCGATTCCTGCGTTCACACTGGTGATTGTGGTATTCGACCGGTCATCGTGGAATTGCATCAAATTGTCGATAATGCCCTCGCCGAAATCACTCTCTCTCAACTATTGGGAACCGAAGCACACGTCGACGCAGCACTGCACCAGATTCAGGCAGCAAAGCAGCGAGTTGATTCGGGCAGGTTTGGGGCTTGAGTCCCGCTGCATTGATCCAGGGGAAATTCACTTAAGATGAGTACAGCAGAACTATTAGGCAATCGAGAATATAAATACGGGTTTGTCACGGACATCGAATCCGACACGATTCCGCGAGGCCTTTCGGAAGATACGATTCGGCTTATCGTCGATAAGAAAAACGAGCCTGACTGGATGCTGGAGTTTCGTCTCAAGGCCTATCGCCACTGGCAAACGATGACGGAACCGAAACACTGGCCCAATATCACGTATCCCGAAATCAATTACCAGGATGTAATTTATTACAGTGCGCCGAAACAAAAGGCCGTTAAGGCAAGTCTGGATGAAGTTGACCCGGAGCTGCTGCGGACTTTTGAAAAATTAGGCATACCGCTTCAGGAACAGAAACAGCTTGCCGGTGTCGCGGTGGATGCCGTTTTTGATTCAATTTCTGTGGCTACTACTTATAAAGAGAAGTTGAAGAAGCATGGAGTGATCTTCTGCTCCTTTAGCGAAGCGATTCGGGAATATCCGGCACTCGTGCGCAAGTATTTGGGCTCTGTCGTGCCAACCAATGACAATTTTTTCGCCGCCCTAAATAGTGCCGTCTTTTCTGATGGTTCGTTCTGTTTCATCCCCCGGGGCGTTCGTTGCCCGATGGAATTATCCACTTATTTCCGGATCAATAATTCCGAGTCAGGCCAGTTCGAGAGAACTCTTATTGTCGCCGAAGAGGGTTCTTATGTTTCTTACCTGGAGGGCTGTACCGCTCCCAAATTCGACAAGAATCAACTGCATGCGGCCGTCGTAGAATTGGTGGCACTGGACGATGCACAAATCAAGTACTCGACCGTGCAAAACTGGTATGCAGGCGATGAGGAGGGGCGAGGCGGAATCTATAACTTCGTGACCAAACGTGGAAAATGTGCCGGCCGCAACTCGAAGATCTCGTGGACACAGGTGGAGACAGGTTCTGCCATTACCTGGAAGTATCCTTCATGCATTCTGCAAGGTGACAATGCAATCGGCGAATTCTACTCGGTTGCGCTGACAAATCATGCGCAGCAGGCAGACACCGGAACAAAAATGATCCACTTGGGCAGAAATACACGTTCGACCATCATCTCCAAAGGCATCGCCGCCGGCAAATCCAACAACAGTTATCGTGGTTTGGTTAAAGTAATGCCCAAAGCTGAAGGCTCCCGCAATTACACTCAGTGCGATTCCATGTTAATAGGGTCAGATTGTGGCGCGAACACTTTTCCTTACATTGAGGTAATGAATAACAGCTCAAGCGTGGAGCATGAGGCTTCAACCTCGAAGATAAGTGAAGAGCAATTGTTCTATTTACAACAGCGGGGCATTTCTCAGGAAGACGCGGTTTCTTTAATTATTAACGGGTTTTGTAAAGACGTTTTTTTACAGTTACCAATGGAATTTGCGGTTGAAGCGCAGCGTCTCCTCGGTCTCAAGCTGGAAGGTAGTGTGGGTTAATTAAAGGCATTCGACCGTCGGGTGTCAGGAACTGGAGAAGTTTGGGATTCGCCGGTGCCTGGTACCCGACGCCTGTGACGGAGTGTAAAGGGAGCCAAATATTTCATGCTGGAAATTAGTAATTTACATGTGAGCGTTGATGGCAATCAGATTTTGAAGGGAATTGATCTGACGATCAACAAAGGCGAAATTCACGCCATTATGGGACCCAACGGGTCCGGCAAATCAACGCTCGCCAAAGTTCTTGCGGGCCATCCCGCTTATGAAGTGACGCAGGGTAAAGTTCTGTACGAGGGGGAGAACTTGCTCGAGATGTCCCCGGACGAGCGAGCACGCCGCGGTGTATTTATGGCTTTTCAATACCCGATCGAGGTGCCTGGGGTCTCTAACGCGCAGTTTCTGAGACTGGCTTATAACGAGAAACGCAAGCATCAAGGCGAAGAGGAACTGGATCCCCTTGAATTCAAGGATCTGCTCAAGGAGCGGGCCAGAATAGTCGAGATGGACGCGAGCTTTATGAGTCGTTCCGTCAACGAAGCGTTTTCGGGTGGGGAAAAGAAACGTAACGAGATTCTGCAGATGGCAGTGCTTGAACCAAAACTCGCAATTCTGGACGAGACGGATTCGGGTCTCGACATTGATGCTTTGAGGATAGTCGCAGGTGGTGTCAATCAGCTACATAACTCGGAAAACGCGACAGTTTTAGTGACCCATTACCAGCGTTTGCTTAATTACATAGTGCCTCACTACGTACACGTACTTTCTAGTGGACGGATTGTCAGAGAAGGTGGCAAGGAATTGGCCTTTGAACTCGAGCAGAAGGGATATGACTGGCTTAAGAATAGTACAGGAGAGATGAAAACTTCGACTGCGCCGTCAGTCTGATGCAGATGCTAACAGAAACCGTTAAACAGGAGACTCTTTACCAGCAAGCTTTCCGCGAGTTGCAACAAGCGGCGAATGTGCCTGCGTGGCTGAAACGGCTGCGGTCAAACGCAATGGACGTATTTGGTCAACTGGGGTTTCCCTCGGTAAGAGAAGAGGATTGGAAATATACTAACGTAGCGCCAATTGCACGAAGCGCATTTAGACCATCGACTCTACTGCGTTACAGCGATACTCCGATCCCTTCCAGTAGCATAAACAGCTTGCTTTACCCTGAAGCTGTGCATAGTCAGTTGGTTTTCGTCAATGGCAGACTCCGTGCTGATCTGTCAAATTTGACAGGGCTGCATGATTCAGTCTGGATTTCCGAACTGCGGCGGGCAATGTTGGAGGAAAAGACTGCTGAGATCGTGCGGGAACATCTGGCCCGAGGCGCTGATTATGTTCGCAACGGTTTTACAGCGCTAAATACGGCATTCATCTCAGATGGCGCCTTGGTCGTACTGCCCAGAGACCATCAAATTCAAGCACCCATTAGCCTGGTCTTTCTTACCGATGGGGCGGAGGCAAATTCCGTAACCTTTCCGCGCGTGCTGATTGTGGCCGACGAGAATAGTAACGCCACGATTATTGAGAGCTATGCAGGTGTCGGCGGGCAACCGTATTTTACAGATGCGGTGGTGGAAGTGGTTATGAAGGATGGCTCACGGTTGACCCATTACAAGATTCAGCGAGAAAGTATTGATGCTTATCATGTTGCCACAACGACCGTGTCTTTGGGCGGAAACTGCAGTTACGATGCAACCTCGATCATGTTTGGCGCCGAGATTTCGCGTCACGATATAGCCGTTACAATGGAGCATGAGGGAGCTGAATGCTGGATTGACGGGTTGTATACCGTTGGCGACGGTCAACACGTCGATACTCATTCCGTGATAGACCACAGAACGCCTCATTGCACCAGTCATCAACTCTACAAGGGAATTCTGGCGGGAAAGTCACGGGCAGTTTTCAATGGTCGGATTTTTGTTCGTCATGGCGCGCAGAAAACGGATGCGTTGCAGACGAATAAGAACCTGCTGCTCTCTAATGAAGCCCGCGTTGATACCAAGCCGCAATTGGAGATTCTGGCTGATGATGTGAAATGCGCACATGGCGCCGCCGTTGGCCAGATCGACGAAGAGGAATTGTTTTATCTCAGAAGTCGTGGCCTCGACGCGGTCCTGGCACGAAATCTGTTGACCTATGGTTTCGCGGAAGAGGTCATTGCCAAAATTGAGGTTGGCTCGCTAAAAACGCAGCTTGAGGAGGCTGTGTTGAACACGCTTCACGCTTCAATTTGAGGTCCACATAATTGAATGAGGTTCATATGTTGGCGGCAGAAGTAAAAAGCGCTAAAGAGTTGCCGGGAGTCGATCTTCCTGTGTGGAATGTAGAGAGAATCCGTATGGATTTTCCGGTGCTTCGCCAGACAGTGAACGGCAAACCGCTGGTCTATCTGGATAACGCTGCCTCGTCTCAGGTGCCGCAGGTGGTAATCGATCGGGGCAGTATTTATCTGGAGCACGAACATTCGAATATTCATCGCGGAGTGCACTACCTCAGCCAACGGGCAACTACTGCTTACGAAGGTGCGCGCGAAAAGGTGAAGCGGTTTATCAACGCTCAGGAAGCGAAAGAATGCATTTTTGTACGCGGTGCGACTGAGGGGATTAACCTCGTAATGCACAGCTATGGTCGTAAATTCATCGGCGCCGGCGACGAGATTATTATTTCGGCCATGGAGCATCACGCCAACATTGTTCCCTGGCAAATGCTTTGTGAGGAAAAAGGTGCGCGTTTGCGGGTCATTCCCATGAACGATCAGGGCGAGTTGTTGCTCGAGGATTACGACGCGCTGTTGAATGAACGGACGCGATTTGTGGCCGTGACTCACGTTTCCAATGCGCTGGGCACAGTAAATCCGGTCAAAGAAATCATTGAACGAGCACATAAATACGGAGTGCCCGTTTTAATCGATGGTGCACAGAGCGCTCCCCACATGCCCATAGACGTGCAGGATCTGGACTGCGATTTCTTTGCCTTCTCGGGGCACAAAATATTTGCCCCGACCGGCAGTGGAATCGTTTACGGGAAAGCGGCACTGCTGGAGAAGATGAACCCATTCCAGGGCGGCGGCGACATGATCAAGACCGTCACCTTTGAAAAGACTACTTACGCTGACCTGCCCAACCGGTTTGAGGCAGGAACACCGGCAATCGCTTCGCAGATAGGTCTTGGTGCGGCAATTGATTACCTCAGTAGTATTGGCCCAGAACAGGCAGCGGCTCATGAAAGAGAACTGCTGCATTACGCTACTGAGAGACTGTCTGCCATTGAAGGCGTGCGCATTATTGGCACGGCTCGCGAGAAGGCCAGCGTGCTTTCCTTCGTAATTGAAGGCATCCACCCCCACGATATCGGCACAATTTTGGACCAGGAGGGGATTGCAATTCGCGCTGGCCATCACTGCGCGCAGCCGGTGATGCAACGGTTTAACCTTCCCGCGACAGCTCGCGCTTCCTTCGCACTCTACAATACAAAGGAAGAAGTGGACTTACTGGCCCGAACGATCGAGAAGGTGATTGAGATTTTTTCTTAAGAGAGGGCTGGTCTTGGGACTTTGGTCTTGGGTTTTTGAGCTGGGTACTTTGAGCTTTGGACTTACTTTGTCATTCCAATTCACGATCGTTACTCGATAGCAGACTTGAAAGTACAAAGCTCAACGTACAAAGTTCAAAGCACAAAGACCCAAGACCAAGGTTTCAATGTCAGAACTAAGCGAGCTTTATCAACAGGTCATTCTGGACCATAACAAGAGGCCTCGAAACTTTCGCAGGCTGGAACAAGCCAATCATATTGCAGAGGGTTACAACCCGCTTTGTGGCGATCAATTGACCGTCTATCTTGATCTGGAAAACGACGATATCAAGGAGATCAGCTTTGAGGGCTCTGGTTGCGCAATATCTAAAGCGGCAGCCAGCATGATGACTCAGGCGGTTAAAGGGAAGAGCAAACTCGAGGTAGAGCAGCTGTTCACTGAATTTCACCAGATGGTCACTGGCGAGCTTGACGAAGAGAACAGTAAAAACCAGCTGGGAAACCTCAGGATTTTTGCCGGCGTACGCGATTTTCCCGTCCGTGTGAAATGCGCGACGCTCTCCTGGCACACTCTTCGGGCCGCCTTGAACAACCAGCCAATTGTCTCTACCGAATAGCGTTACGATTATTGCTTGGGACCAATGATCGGTCCATCGCCAATAATGAAGTAATCTGGTGGCGGCGCGCCGTGCTCTTCTGCATAAGCTGCCGCCGCCGCTGCCTGGGCGCTTACCAGTTCAAAATTCGCCGTTTTATTGCTCTTCGGCACAACTACCGTCTGATAATTTCGACTCACATTTCCTGCGGCATCAGTGGCGGTAATCACAATCAGATAAACACGGCCATCGTTTTCCTCCACACGCTCAGCACGTAATCTGAGAGTTTCCGGGGCGATGTCTTTGGCGTCTGGTGAATGAATAGTTCCGGGTGCAGTGGCCGTCTGATCATCCTCGTCACCAAAGACTTCGACCTGGACATTGACTGGTCCGCCACTGTTGTCCGTGGCGCTGGCCGTCAGACCGATATTCATCAGGTTGCTGTTTCTGTTCAATAGAAGGGACATGCCCACATTTGAGTAAAGAACAGGCGCGACAGTGTCGTTGACTGTGATGCTTACAGTCGCAGTGTTCGAATAGCCAATACCATCGAATACTCGGTAACTAAAGCTGTCCGGTCCGCTGTAGTCGTGAGTTGGCGTATAGCTAAACGAACCGTCTGCGTTTGCTAGTAGACCACCATGACCGGGCGTAGTGGCTATTATGCTACTGAGATAGTCACCATCGACATCCATATCGTTCAGCAGCAGTCCTGGAGCAGCAACGTTCAGTGTGGTGTTTGAATTTGTATTGTAGGTTTCGCCGCTGGCCACCGGCAGATCATTGACGGAATTAATAAGGAGGTTGACCGTTCCGGTCGCACATTTCGCATCCATGGAGCCGTTGGTGCTTCCGTTATCGCACACTTTATAGCTAAAACTGGCCGGTCCGTTGTAGTTCTGATCAGGTGAGTAAGTAACAAAACCATCCGTGAGTGTGACCGACCCATGTGTATCAGGGTTCGCGCTGACACCAATAACAGACAACCTCTGGTTATTTTCGTTCGCCGGGCCCGCGCTGTCGTTCAGTGTCAGCTCTGCCGCCGGGAAGTTAAGGTCAACATCTTCCGCGGTGCTTTTTTCGTCGCTATCCGCCAGCGGCGAATCATTGACTTCCGTAACGGTGATATTAACCGTCGAGATGTTTGAGTTTGTGTTGCCTTCACTAACCTGGAAGGTAAAGCTGTCGGCTCCATTGAAGGTTGGGTCAGGAACATAGGACCGGTTTCCGGCTGTTCCGTTCAGTGTTCCATGAACAGGTGGACTGACGATTGTGTAAGTAAACGACGGATTGGAATTCGGACTCGCCGCCACTAGCGTAATTAACGTCGGAGTATTCTCCGCAGTAGTTACAGACTGGCCCGCCGTTCCCGGCGGATTGTTACCGTTAACTCCCGCCTCGATACTATTCTCCACCGCGTCTGGCAGATTAGAGAAGAAGTCATAGCCGGTCAGTTGTTCGACCGCGTCTACGGTAGACAGATAGTTTTGCCAGTCGTTTTGATCCATGGTTCGGATGCCCTGGGTATTAGGCATGATGACGGCAATGGTGCGTGTCGCGGCGTTCACACGCGACACATCGTTGTCGCCTTTGGGCAGCACCAGGGCCACCTTCCAGGTGTAGGCCGGGACCACAACGTGACCATTGGCGATCGTGTTTACAAAACCGTTGCTGCCTGTCCCGCCTGTGCCGGCGGGTCCGGAAACAATGTACATTTCGTAATCCTGCCCAGCCACGTTAAGGCTGCTTCTGAGAAAGTTTTCCAGGTTGGCCCATGGACCCTGATTGTTATCGGGAGCCTGGGGAACCATATTGCTCATCAAATAAGTCTCTTGATTTATGGGGATGCGATTTTCGTTATCGCGATCAGCGTTTGGGGTCATGTGACCACGATCGAAACCGGTCGTGAAGTAGTCCGTTGCCTGGACGCGGTACCAGTCGGGTGGGACTGCCGGGTCAGGCCGGAAGGTGTCGACGCGCGCGAGATTGCCGAACCAGGAAGTATCCAGATGCCAGCTCACCCAGTTTGGCGTGCCCTTGTCCTGGTTATATGAAAGCGCGTAGGTGGGTTTCTCCATCAGATAATTGTTCGGCTGTGTCACGTCTGCGATCGCTCCTGAAGGATTGCCCATGGTCAGGTGCACGTCCGGCGGGTAGGGCGCGGGGTTGCCCTCCGCCACGACCGTAAAAGTCCATTCATAGTCAGAAAGAAGCGTATCCGTGTCAGGGTTACTGTCGTCCGTATCTTGATCGTGAACGGCCTCTTTCGGGATCGCAACCGTGCACTGCTCGCCAAACTGGAAGTTGGTGTTAGGTGTGATTGCGTAAGTCTTAAAGCCCGAGGACGACGCCACTGTTGCATCATTGTGCTGGCCCGAATTCGTGCAGCTAATGTTGTACCAGGATCCAACAACATCAACTGGCTCACTAAAGCTGATCGTGATCGTTGCGTCGTGAGGCGCGTTGGTGCCGGCGGTAATGGGATCGGTGCTTGCCACCCATGGTCCAAGTTCCATTATTGGCGCAGTGCGGCGCGGATTTGGAGTTCCGGTCTGAAAGTCGGTTCCATTTTGGTTAGTATCGGTACTCCCGTCGTCCTTTCTGAAGAGTGCGCTCGTGTTACTTGGTGCAGGCGCGTTTGCACTGCCCTCGTGACAGGTTGCGCTCGCTCCGTATCCCACAAAATCAACGATGGCGGGATCGCCTGCCGGGCAGGCACCGGATAGGGAATTGGAGGTGTTGACGAGTGTAAGCTTGCCGGTAGTCGCGCTCATATTGATATCGCCTGTGATGTTAGCCTCCGGAACGGCTTGCCCCGCAGCGCCCCCGGAGGCAAGGACTACCAGATAGTATTCTCCAGGCCCAATGGTGCCTCCGAGCGGTTGTTTGTTGGTCCAAGTAGTGCCGGCTGCCGAGGCGTATTGCAGTGACCAGCCTGTCAGAGTGAACGTCGTAACCGTCGGGTTGTAAAGCTCAACATAATCGTTAGTAAAAGTCGCGCCCGAATTGCCCCCGCCGCCGTAAATCTGGCTAATGACTACATGGTCCACCGGTGGCGGAGGTTGTTCAACGGTGATGCTGATTGAAGCGTTGCCTGAACGCCCCTGCGCGTCGCTAATCGTGATCGGAAGCGTTTTAGCTCCCGGGGTTGTGCCGATCGCGATTGTCGCGTTGTAGGTAAAGTCGTTGTTGTTTGCTGTCGCGTCCCCATTGGTACCGTCATCGAAGAACTGTTGGTTAGGAGATCCACCAATGCTTGAGAGGTCTGCCGTGACGGTGATGCCGCTGCTTGTCGGGTTCGTGCCTGGAGTGACATTCACTGTAAGAATCGAGGAATCGCCCACTTGCAGAGAATTCGGGGCCGCCGAACCCGTTCCGGACGGCGAGCTGGGCCCAAGCACTGTGAGTGTGATCGAACTGCTGCCTGAGCGCGACTGTGCGTCAGTTAAAGCAACTGGCAGAGTCTTTGGGCCGCCGGGAGTCTGGCTGGAAATGGTTGCGTTGAAAGAATAGACATTATCTGCCGGGGTAAGGTCACCATTTGTTCCGTCATCAAAAAGCGGTTGCGTTGCAGATCCACCAATGGAAGACAGATCGCTGGCGACGGCAAGCCCTGTGCTGGTTGGATTTGTGCCCGGTGTGACGGTGACCGTAAGTAGACTTGAATCGCCGGGTGCTACTGAGGTGGGGCTGGATGACCCCGTACCCGAAGGATTTGTCGAACCGGCACAAGGATTGGTCGCAGAAGCTGTGTTACGCGGATTTGGTGTTCCCGCGGTGAAGTCAGAACCATTATTGTCAGTGTCCGTGCAACCACTGCCGGCTCGTAAGGCTGCAGTAGTATTGGTAAGCGTCGGTGCAGCCGCTGTCTCGGAACAATTTGTACCGGTGCCGTAGGCGATGAAATCCACAACAGTGCCATCGAACGGACAGCCAGTTCCTGTTAGCGCAGTTGTGCTATTGACTAGTGCCACCTTAGCGGTAGTTGCACTCATGGCGATCGTGCCTGTCGCGTCGGGCGTCGGAAGATTTGTGGTACCGCCAGCGCCCTGTGCTTCTTGAATCAAATAATACTGGCCGGGCTGAACACTGCCAGTGAGGTTAGTTGCAGTCCAACTGGTGCCTCCTGCGGAGGAGTATTGAACACTCCACCCAGCGAGACTAACTGGAGTGGTGCCTCTATTGAATAATTCGATAAAGTCATTCCTTAAATTTGCACCACTATTTCCGCCGCCGCCATATACCTGACTAATAACAACTGTTGTGGAAGCAGCCTGGACGCGAATTCCGAAATGCAATTGATGAAGACATATTGAAACTGTCAGGGCCCCGAGTAACGCAAAGATCAGCCGGGTCCGCGGCATAAGACGGAGAATGATATTCGGCATAATTCAGCTTTTTAAACCCTCACTGATAAAATCGGCGCACCTTCGAGAGGAATACCGGAGATGAGAAGGTCTATCCCGGTAGGAAAATGAGTCAGCGTTTTAGCAAGAATAACAGTGCTGGTCAAGTTAACAAAAAGCTAGGGGTGTGCGACAAATTTATGAGCGGGTTGCATAAACACGAACCAGGGGCTATTATCTGCATGCTAGTACATCATGCAGACAATAGGGGGCCGGCATGGCAGAGACACTCGGTGAGCTGGAGACGCAGCGGGGAGAGCTTTTGCAGCAGTTGGTGGTGCTGGGAGATTTTCGGCCGGGGATGATCTCGGTGAATTATCGAAAGTGCGGCAAGGCAAACTGCGTCTGTGCGCAGCCAGATCATGGCGGGCATGGACCACAGTACCTTTGGAATACGACGCAGAACAACCGCAGCCGCTCGCAGGTGATTCGGTTGGGACCGGAGCTGGAGAAAGTAGAAAGAGAGCTGGCGAACTACCGGCGGTTTGGTGAGCTTTGTAGTGAACTAGTGAGGCTCAATGAGCAGATCTGCCGGCTGCGGCCAGTGCCCCAGATAAGTAACGAGAAAGAGTTAGCCCGGCTAAAAAAAACTTTGCAGCAGAAGTACAGCAAGAAGTCGCGCAAGAGCTAAGCGTTTTGCTGGGCCGACTGGAGCAGCCAGAGCGGGGTGTGGATCTGGAAGCGAGCGAGATGGCCATCCGCGCGGCCATGCAGGGAGCGGGCGGAGTGGTGTTGGAAAAGTTGCTGAACCGCACTGACGGTGGTTATCAGGGTGCAGGGTTACCTTGCGCGGCCGGGCATGAAGCAAGTTTCGTGGAGTATCGGCGCAAAGCCGTAACTACGGTGGTGGGGGTGGTCCAGATCAAACGGGCCTATTACTACTGCGCTGAGTGTGGCCAGGGCTGGCTGCCGCAGGATGAACAATTGGACATTGTGGGCACGTCGTTCAGTCCTGGGGTGCGTCGTCTGATGGGGCGGGTAGGCGGCAAAGAGTCCTTCAATGAGGGGCGCGCGGACCTGGAAGAGTTGGCCGGGATCAAGGTGGAAACCAAAGCGGTAGAACGAATTGCGGAAGGAATTGGAGCGCAGCTCGAGGTACTGGGGCAAAGCGAGCGGAGCCAGGCCGTGGCGGCTAACGTAATACCACTGAAGTCCCTGGCGAAGTTTTATATCAGCTTCGACGGCACCGGGGTTCCGGTAATCAAGCGCGAGACTGCGGGCCGCCGGGGGAAAGCTGAGGACGGCGAGGCGCGCACGCGCGAGGCGAAGGTGGGCTGCATTTTCACGCAAACAGGAGTTGACGAGCAAGGATTGCCGCGGCGCGATGAAGCGGCCACTACTTATGTCGGCGCGATTGAGCCAGCAGCCGACTTTGGCTGGCGGATCTATGGCGAAGCAGAGCGGCGTGGACTAAGACGTGCCGCGCAGGTGATCATTATCGGCGATGGCGCGCCGTGGGTCTGGGGTATCGCTGATGAGCACTTCCCCGGCGCCACGCAGATCGTGGATCTCTATCATGCCCGCGAACACTTAAGCGCTTTGAGCAAGCTCGTCTACGGACTCGGTACTAGTAAGGCTAAACAGTGGAGTGCGGCGCGACTGGCCCAACTTGATGCGGGCGAAGTCACCAGCGTGTTACTCAGTATGCGCCGGCTGCGACCTTCCGGGACCGAGGCGCAAGAGCAGGTGCGCAAAACGATTCATTACTTTGAGAATAATCGCGAACGGATGCGCTATGCGGAGTTCCGTCGGCAGCAATTGTTTGTCGGTTCCGGCGTGATCGAAGCTGGCTGCAAAACCATTGTCGGCCAACGACTAAAACAATCGGGCATGCGTTGGAGCCTGCGCGGCGCCAACGCCATCATCGCTCTCCGTTGCGCTCAACTGAGCGGACGCTGGGAGGAGTTCTGGGAAACGCGTGCTGCCAGTTAGCGTTTTCTACCCATAAATTTGTCGCACACCCAAAAGCTAGGTAGTGTCCTAATTTGAGCTTTTCTCTGCGTAGCAATTTCGTAAGTTCTTGTTTTTTTTGCGCAAGATTTGTGCTGAAAGCGCGCTCTCCCTGGGGTCTTTATCGAGCCCGTTACTGGTAGAACAGGTTTCACCCCGTAGGGGTCGAATGTTTATAGTTTGGGCCAAGCAAATACCTCCGGCGCCGTTCGAAGGAGCGGAATTCAAGTTGACAAATACCATCTGGCAACGTTCCGCTCCTGCGAACGGCGCTGGTTTTTTTTGTGATGTCCGAGTCTATAAACATCCCACTCGAGCGCCAAGGAAAGGCTGCTGCATCTGGCAGGGTGGAAGTCCCTGCTGAGAAAGGCCTAGCCAGCCACTCATACCGAGTGTTGCAGCTGTGAGGAGGTGTCACGATGAACCGAACGTAACAGTTGAAGCGTAC
>WNGF01000822.1_pt1 | contig 45743 bp, 31 predicted proteins | sample 5400641 | NCBI WGS metagenome assembly WNGF01 (sample SAMN13153371, study PRJNA577476) | soil metagenome | isolation source: 80 cm soil or saprolite under grassland replicate 2 | place: USA:California | collected 2016-06-15 | reverse complement strand
GTCGTCCAGCACCAGGATGCGCGGTTCGCGGATGACGGCGCGCGCGATGGCCGTGCGCTGCTTCTGCCCGCCGGAGAGCGTCAGGCCGCGCTCGCCGACCATGGTCTCGTATTTTTCCGGGAAGCCCTCGATGTCGGAGACGATGCTGGCGATGTCGGCCGCGCGCCGCACCTGCTCGTCGGCGGTCTCCTCAACGCCGAAAGCGATGTTCTCGCGGATGGTGTCGCTGAACAGAAAAGTCTCCTGCGGCACGAAGCCGATGTTGCGGCGCAGCGTGGCCAGCGGGTACTCGCGAATGGGCCGGCCATCGATGAGCACCGTGCCCGGCGCGGCATCGGCCAGGCGCGGAATCAGCGAGACCAGCGTCGATTTGCCCGAGCCTGTCGGGCCGACGATGGCAAGGCTCGATCCCGCGGGAATCTTCAGGTTCACATTGTGCAGTACGGTTGCACCCGGCTCGGCGGCAGAAGCGATCGGCACCACGCCATGAGAGTCGCCAGGCCGTGAAGCTCCCTGTACAGCGCGTCGCGGATAGGCAAAGTTGAGATTGCGGAACTCGATCTCGCCGCGAATTGCCTCACCGTCGCCGTGGTCGAGTTGCGCGGTGTTCTTCACTAGCGCCGCGTCATCGGCGATCGCGGGCTGCTGATGCAGGATCTCCTGGATGCGGCCCATGGAGGCGGTGCCGCGCTGGAAGATGTTGATGACCCAGCCCAACGCGATAATCGGCCAGGTGAGCTGCAGCATGAAGGCGGTGAAGGCGACGAACTGGCCTACGGTGATGCGGTGCCGCAGCACCTCCTGTCCGCCGATCCACATTACGATGACCAGCGCAAAGCCGAGCATCACCTCCAGCGTGGGCCACAGCATGCCCATCAGCCGCGCCAGCGGCAGCGAGCGCTGGAAGTAGGCGGTGTTCTCGTCTTCGAACTGCGCGATCTCGGATTCCTCCTGCGCGTAGGCGCGGATGAGCCGCGCACCGGAGAAGTTCTCCTGCGCCCGCGCGCTGATGTCGCTGAACTTGGCCTGGATGCGCTCGAAGCGGCGGTGGATCAGCGCGCCGAAGTACTGCACGATGATGCTGGCCAGCGGCAGCGGCAGAAAGGCCAACAGCGTCAGCTTGGGGCTGATGAGAATCATGAAGTAGAGCGCGAATGCGGTGCCGACCACGGTGTTGGCCGAGTACATGATGCCCGGCCCCAGCAGCATGCGAACGGCGTTCAGGTCGTTGGTGGCGCGCGCCATGATGTCGCCGGTCCGCGTGCGCTGGTAAAAGCCGGGGTCGAGCGACTCAAGATGGCGGAAGAGGTCGTTGCGCAGGTCGAACTCGATCTCGCGCGAGATGCCGATCAGCACCCAGCGGGTGATGTATTGAAAGACCCCTTTGCTGAGCGCAATCAGGACCAGCAGCAAGCACCAGGTCACCAGCTTGCTGTGCGTGACGCTCTGGTTCAGGTCGTCGGCGATTCGGCCCATGAGCGGCGGGCCCTGCACATAGATCCCGTTTGTACACAGCACGGCGGCGCCCCCGATCAGGTAGCCCTTCCAGTACTTCGTCATGTAGGGGAACAGCGGGCGCAGCCGGGAGAATTTCAAGACGGATCACCTGTTGGGAGTCTACGGCGATAAAACCACGGCGATATAGATGCGGCGGCAGCAGCGGTGGTCGCAGGGCGCAACTGCGAAGCTTGCGCCGGGGCCGGGTGCCCACCTTCGCCGCCGCTTTTGCGGCTAAGAGCAAGGAATACCATCCTTGCAACCGACTCCGGCAGCGCCGGTCACAGGGCCGCTAGCATGGTGAGCAAAATGAACTGCCGGTGAACCCAAGATCTCCATCCACCGGGCGCAGCGCTCACTCGCGCAGTGTTGATGGAGAGCGATGTATGTTTAGCGATCCGTCCCAACGAGATTACCGGAATGATCGTAGACTTTCACACCGTTAGCCTGCAGTGAGCGGCTCAGTTCGAGAAGCAATGCGGTATCCGGCGAAGCAAAGTGCAGGTCCGAGTCGTTGCAGAGCAAAAATTTCATTTCCAGGCCCACGGGCCAGAATAGAAAATCCGAGGTTCCACTCCACTCGATTGTGCCTTCCGCTAAGCCGCGCTCGATAAAGGATTGAAAATCTTCGAGCGGCCCCATTCCATCTTCGCCCTGCTTTTCCCCTTGGAGGTCACGCTCCAAAACAAACCCAAACTCCACATTCACTTTATTCACGCCCTTGTCAGCCAATAATTGGATGACAGCTCTGAGGGCACTCGACTGTTGGGATTCATCCAGGATTTCAGTGACGAACTCGTCACCGCCGAGACTTCCCATAGGGCTACTGTAGCAGAGCGAAAAGTCTGCATTAACCGGGCAATCACTTACGTCGGCACCTTCAGCATCAGGTAGCCGCCGAGCAGCGCGAAGAGGATGTCCGGCGCCCAGGCAGCCATGGCCGCAGGCAACTGACTGGCATTGCCCAGGGCCTCGAAGAGTCCCGCGGCGACGAAGTAAAAGATCCCCACGCTCAGAGCCACGGCTATTCCCGTCAGCGCGCCGCGGCGTCCCGACGACAGCGAGAAGGGCACTGCCAGAATCGCCATGATCAGCGTGATCAGCGGATAGGCGAACTTCTTCTGCAACTGCACCCGCAGGCGCACCACGTCGAAGCCGCTCTGCTGCAGGTCGGCAATGTAGGCGCGCAGCTCGGGATAGTTCATCTCCGAGCTCTGCCGCACCTCCTTCTTGAAATACGACGGCGCTTCGATGAACAGCGGAAAGGTCTCGGCATCAAAGGTGTGGTAGCTCTGCACGGTGGATTCCTGGAAGCTGCGCGCCCATCCCTGCTCGAAGACCCACTTGCGCAGCAGCGGCGACCAGTGCGCGCGCGCGGCGTGGACGCGCCCGGTCAACTGGAAGGTCGCCGGATCGAACTGGAAAGCGGTGATGTTGGCGAAGGTGTTCTGGTCGGGATCGAAAAATTCGTAGTAGTAGATGGTGTTGTGCTCGCCGAAGATCCACTTGCGGTCAGGGCGCAGATAGGTCTGCGCGGGCTTGCCCTTGATCTGGTTGCGCAGCGTCTCCTGCCGCTGGTTGGCCGCCGGAATGTAGTACTGGTCGAACCAGAAGAGCGCGCTGCTGATGACGGCGGCGATGACCAGCACGGGAAAGACTACGCGGTAGATGCTGGTGCCGGTGGCCTTCATGGCGGTAATTTCATTCGATTTGTGCAGCAGTCCGAGGGTGGTGAGCACGGCCAGCAGCACGCTCAGCGGCGCCATGGTGTAGATCATCTGCGGCGAGACGTTGAGCAGGTACTGCCAGACGATCAGCATGGGGACGCGGTTGCGCACGATGTCGCCCAGCAGTTCGAAGAAGGTGAAGACCAGCGTGAGCAGCAGGAACGAGACCAGGATCATGCCGAGGTAGGTGACAAAGTCGCGCAGGATCAGCTTGTCGAGCAGCAGCGGGTAATCGATCCCCAGGTGACCAATGGGTGCAGCGGCGGCGCGGCGCAGGCGGCGGCGCGCTCCCCAGATTTCCGTGCGCGCCTGGCGTCGGCCCGCGGGTGAAAGCCAACGGCGAAGCGACTCCCACGCCAGGCGCACGGAGCCGAGATCGATAAACGAGCGCTCCACGCGATAGAGCAGGACCAAGCCGGCAATGAGGAAGAAGAGGTTTGCGGCCCAAACTCCGGCGCCGGCCGGAATGCGTCCGCTGCGCCCCAGCCCGATGCCGGTGAGTGAGATGAAGTAGTAGAGAAAGACCAGCGCAATGGCCAGCACAAAGCCCATGCTCTTGCCGCCGCGCTTGGAGGAGACGCCAAGCGGGATCCCCACGAGTGCGAGCACCAGGCAGGAGGTGGGCAGGGCCAGCCGGCGGTGGAACTCGACGAGATACCAGCGGGTGCGGGCGGCGGGCGTGTCCTGCGCGTTGCGCGGCTTGCCCACGTTTGCCTCGGGATGATGCCCGCGATACCAGAGTTCGGCGGTGCTCATCTCAGGGACAGGCGCCAGCGCCGGCTTTTCATCGCGCTCGGGCAGCGTGATCGGCAGGTCGGTCTGGCTGAAGGTTGAGATCTCGTACTGGTCGGGACGCTTGGGCATCACCACCTGCTGCGAGCCGCGATCGAGATGTATGTGGATGCGGTTGGGGCCCTCGTTGGTGATCACGCCGTCGCTCGCCACGGTGATGCGCGGCGCGGCTGAGTCACTCACATCGGCGAGAAAGACGCCGTGCCACGCGGAGACGCCCGTTCCAGAGCGGACGTCCTCCACGTACAGCACCATGTTCTTGAAGTCTTCGTAAAAGACGCGCGGCTGGATCTCAAACGAGGCCTGCGTGCTGCGCAGCCGGGACTGCAGCCGGGCCAGCGCGGCCGAAGAGTGCGGCGCCAGCCACACGCTGTTGCCGAGCGCGGCCAGCCAGGTGGTGACGGCAAGGACGGCCACGATGCGGACGAACTTCCATGCGCCAAGGCCGCTGGCGCGCATCGCCGTCACCTCGCTGTCGGCAGCCAGGCGGCTCAGGCCGATGAGGATCCCGACCAGCAGGCCCATGGGAATGGTGATGGTGCAGGCGACCGGCAGCGTCAGCAGAAAGAGCTCGGCCACGCTGGGCAGCGGAGCGCTGTCGCGCACCACCAGCTCCAGCAGCCGCCCCAGGTCGCGCATAAAGACCACAAAGGTGAAGAGCGCGACGCCGATGGCCGCGTGCTGCACCACCTCGCGCAAGATGTAGCGGGAGAAGATCTTCACAGTGCTCGTGGTCCGGCATCGCCATACGAGGCCGGCTCTGCGAAAAGTCTAGCATGGCGCAACAGCCTGACCTGCGTCTCCAGGTCAGCGCCGCAACAGCGGCAGGCGCCAGCATTATCGAAACCCGGATCGAAACCCCGGGCCATCGGCGAGGCGTGGTCTGCTATGCTAATCACGGTTCCTCAACTTAATTTTTTCCGAGACGGTCATTTAGGCACCGGACCCGGAACTTAATACCTTCCATGGCTCAGGGAAAGCTTCAACTCATTCTTCTGTGGCACATGCACCAGCCTTTCTACAAGGACCTGGTCAGCGGCGAATACCGTCTGCCCTGGGTCCGGCTGCACGCGCTCAAGGACTACTACGGCATGGTGAAGCTGCTGGAGGAGTTCCCCGAGGTGCACCAGAACTTCAACCTTGTGCCTTCGCTGGTGGCGCAGCTCGAGGACTACACCTCGGGCATCTTCAAGGACCCGTTCTGGGACGCCGCTGCGCGGCCGGCCTCCCAACTCAGCCTGGACGAAAAGCACTTCCTGCTGACCTACTTCTTCCAGGCGCATGGCGAGCGGATGATCGGCCGCTATCCGCGTTATCGCCGGCTGTGGGAGCAGGTGCGCGCGGCGGGAGCGGACCCGACCAACGCCGCCATCACCTTTGCCGAGCGCGACTACCGCGACCTGCAGGTGCTCTCGCAACTGGCCTGGTTCGACGAGTGCTATCTGGCCGATCCGTGCATCCGGGAGCTGATCGAAAAGGGGCAGGACTTCACCGAGCAGGACCAGCGCCTCATCATGAGCAAGCAGCATGAGCTCCTGCGCTCCGTGCTGCCGGCCTATCGCGAAGCGGCGGCGCGCGGCTCCATCGAGCTCTCGGCCACGCCGTACTACCATCCCATTCTGCCGCTTGTATGCGACACCAACGCGGGCCGCGAAGCGGTCCCGGGGCTGCCGCTTCCCACCGAGCGCTTCCGCCGCCCGGAAGATGCCGAAGAGCAGGTGCGGCGCGCCCTGGAGCACCACGAGCGCTGCTTTGGTCATCGTCCCGCGGGCCTGTGGCCCAGCGAGGGCTCGGTCTCCGATGAGGCGATACAGATTGCCGCCGAACTGGGCCTGCAGTGGATGGCAAGCGACGAGGGCGTGCTGGGACGCACGCTCAACTACGAGATGCACCGCAACGAAGCCGGCTTCCTCCCGCCGGAGGGCGCCGAGAAGCTCTACAAGATCTACCGCTGGGAGCGCGAGCACCATGCCATGAACATGGTCTTCCGCGACCATCGCATCAGCGACCTGATCGGTTTTGTCTATGCCGCAATGAGCGCCGCCGAAGCCGCCAGCGACCTGGTGAACAACATCAAGCAGGCGGCCGCGCCGGTGCTGGAGTCTGGCCGCGATGCGGTGCTCTCGATCATCCTCGACGGCGAGAACGCCTGGGAGAGCTACGAGGGCAACGGCCGCGACTTCCTCCGCCGCTTCTATGACCAACTGCAGCGCGACCCGCAGATCGAGCCGGTCACAGTCTCGGAGGCGATTGCACGCCAGAATCCGGAGAGCCTCGGCGGCCTGCGCGGCCTTGTCCCCGGCTCATGGATCAACGCCAACTTCAATGTGTGGATCGGGGCCCCGGAGGACAACAAGTCGTGGGACTACCTGACCCAGGCGCGCGATTTCTACGACGATAACGCCAACCGCGCCCGCGACACCGAGCGCCAGCTTGCCTTCGAGGAGTTGCTCATCGCGGAGGGAAGCGACTGGAACTGGTGGTACGGCCCCGAGCACCATTCGGCCAATGACCGTGACTTCGACGAGCTCTACCGCAAGCATCTCTCAAACGTCTACAGTGCGCTGGGTGGCGTCCCGCCCGATCATCTGGCGCGTCCGATCTCCGGCGTGCAGCCGCGCGCCAAGTTCGCGCCGCAGACCGCCTATGTGCATCCGCCGATCGACGGCATGGCCAGCAGCTACTTCGCCTGGATGGGGGCAGCCATGTTCTCCAGCGACCGCCGCGGCGGAAGCATGCACGGCAAACTGTTTGTGCTGGACTCGATCCACGCCGGCATCGACGAATCCCACCTCTATGCGCGACTGGACTTCGCCTCGCAGCTGCCGGAGGGCCTGACCGCGGCGGCGCTGCACCTTGCGCTGCGCACGGGCGAGCAGACCGCCGGAGGCTTCCAGTTGGAGGCCGCTATCGAAAACGGTGGATTGAAGAGCTGGGAGCTGCGCAGGGACGACTCGGGCCTGCAAGTGGCCTCAGACCGCGATCCGCAGGGCTCAGAGGTGGCTTTGGGCAAGGTGCTGGCGCTGAAGCTGCCCATGGAGCTGCTGGGCGCGGTGGAAGGCGACAGTTTCAACCTGCGCTTTGTTCTGTACCGCGGACGCCTACCCGTGGACTCCCTGCCGGAAGAAGGCTCGCTGGAGATCCAGGTCGCGCCCGAAGACGTGCTCGCCGAGCTGTCCTACGGCGCGCAGTAAGTATTTTCGCGATAAGAAGAACACTTCAAAATCAGAAGAACACTTCAGGGTGCCCCATCCTAACCCGCTTTTGGTTAGGGTGGGGTGGTTGACTTTGCATTTGATTTGTCGTTTTTGATCTTGTTCTTGAACGAAGTGAAGGACCCCAGCGCGGATTCGATCTGCTGTACAGCTTCAGGCTTTTCAGCAACCAGTGATTTTGTTCTCGGAGTCTTCCCGTGATTTTGCATCCGCGTGATGCGCACGTTGCTGGTTGAAAAGCTCCGGGCGACACAGGCGGCGCGAACTTCGCAGGGATCCTTCACTTCGTTCAGGATGACACCAGGAAAAACTTTATCTCGCAAACGGCCACTGGCTTCGTTTCCGGGAAATAATCAGAAACGCCGCAACGCCGACGCCCGCGAACAACAATCCGCGCCCTGCTAGCGCAAGCTTGTCCAGCAGCACCAGCGAAAAGCCGCTCACGGTCACCAGCACCGGCAACGGATAGAGCCACATGCGAAAGGGCCGCCTCTGGCCGGGGCAGCGGATGCGCCACAGCACCGCGCCCACGGCCTGCAGCAGAAACAGCAGCAGCACACGAATCACGACCAGAGCGCTGACCAGGTCGCGCAACTGAAAGATGCAGAACAGGCAGGCCAGCCCTCCCAGCAGCAGCACGCTTGCGGTAGGGAAGTGGCCGCGCGGATGCACGCGCCGGAAGAGCGGGAAGAAGTTTCCATCGCGCGCGGCTGCGAAAGGAATGCGCGAGTATCCCGCCAGCAGAGAAAAGACCGAGGCGAAGGCGGTCCAGACCACCAGCAGCGCCACGGCGTTGCCCGCCCAGCGTCCATAGACCAGCTCGGCTGCGCGCGCGGCGACGAAGTTCTGCGCCGTGGTGTGGGCCATGGCGGCGATCTCGGCGGCGGGCATCACGCCCAGCACGCTGAGGTTCATCGCGATGTAGAGACCGGCGACGGCGGCGATGGAGAGCAGCATCGAGCGGGGGATGGTCTTCTCCGGCTCGACGACCTCTTCGCCCAGGAAGCAGATGTTGTAGTAGCCCCAGTAGTCGTAGAGCGCGATGAGCAGCGCCGCGGCGAAGCCCGCGCTCCAGCCCGAGGCCGGCAGCCTCGCCCAGCCCGGCGGAAAGGCAACTGCGCGGTCGAAGTGCGAAAGCCCGGTCCAGATGACGAAGCCCAGCGTCGCCAGCACGCCCGCCCACAGATATTGCGAGATGCGCCCAACGGCAACGATCCGGCGGTAGACGAGAAATGTGGCCAGCGCCGCCGCCAGCATCGCCAGCAGCGTTGCGCCGGAGATCTCGATGGGCAGGTTCACCGTTCCGATCAGCGGAAATGCGAGGCGGCCGCGCCAGAAGACCCATCCCAGCGCGGGAAGGACGTAGGCGGCATAGCCCGCCAGTCCAATGCATCCGGTGGCCATTGAGACCGGCGCGCTGAAGACGAGCTGAAAGACGAAGAGAAACGAGAGCAGGCGTCCCCAGCGCTCACGGCCGTAGATCTCCTGCAGGTACTCGTAGGAGCCGCCTGCGCGGGGCATTGCGGCGCCGAGCTCGGCCCAGATCAGCCCGTCGGAGGCCGCCAGCACCGCGCCCGCAATCCAGCCATAGATCGCCTGCGGCCCATGCATGGCAGCCACCATCAGCGGCAGCGTGGCGAAGGGACCGACGCCGATCATGTCCACCATGTTCAGCGCGGTGGCCGGCCACAGCGTCAGCCGTCTCCGCAGTTCGCCGGAGGGGCCCGGAGTAGCGGCTGGATCGGCCGGTCCATGCTGAGACGTGCTCTGCATCGCCCTCACTATACATCTCGCAATCGAGAGTCCCTTCCATGATGGAGAGCTTGCATCTACACTCGAAGGGCATGTTCAGCCGGCATGTTCAGTTCTTGCGGAGATCGCTATGAGCGCGCAGCTTGCTATTAGAAAGCTGCCTGGCAGGAGTGTGCGCTGGGTTGCCGTGGTCCTGCTGGCCGCGGGAGCGGCGCTGGCGCAGGCTCCGGCACAGGCCGCGGGGCAGCTCGAAAAGCCCCAGATCAGCGCCGCGGAAGATGGCGCCGCGCAGCGTGATCAAGACCCAGGGCACCAAGTTCCGCCGCGCGTGCTGATCGTGGTTGCGCATCCCGATGACGAATCCTGCTTCGCGGCCACGGTCTATGAGATCACCCACAACCTCGGCGGCACGGTCGACCAGTTTGTGATCACCAATGGCGAGGGCGGCTATCGCTACTCGCTGCTCGCCGAGTCCTACTACGGCGTGAAGCTGACCGAGGAGGCCGTTGGCCGCGCCGCGCTGCCCGAGATCCGCAAGCGCGAGCTGCTGGAGGCCGGGAGCTATCTCGGGATCAATGACCACTTCTTCCTCAACCAGCGCGACGTGCGCAACACGAAGGACATCGACGAGGTCCTGGAGCAGCACTGGCAGCCGGGCGTGGCCCTGGCCGCGGTCGGACGCCGCCTTGCGACCGGCCACTACGATTTTGTCCTGACGCTGTTTCCTTCGCCGGAGACCCACGGCGCGCACAAAGCCGCCGCCGTTACGGCGCTCGAGGCCGTCCGGCAGATGGCCGCAGGCGAGAGGCCCGTGGTTCTCGGCTGTGAGACGGTGCGTGCCGGTGCGACGGGGCCCTCCTGGAAGGGATTTGAGAGCACGCGCCACGTGTTTCAAGTCTTGCCGGATGTGTTCGTTACAGACCGCAATGTGAAGTTCGGCTTTAATAACGTGCTCAGCTACCAGATCATCGTGAGCTGGGAGGTGGCCGCGCACAAATCGCAGGGCGCGTTTCAGGCCTCGGCGCCGACAGCTCGCGCAGACCTCGAGGAGTTTGTCATCCTCGAAAGGGGCGCAAAACCGGTCGCGGCCCAGGAGAGGGCCAGCCAGTCGACGCGTGCGCGCCGGCTCTTCCAGGCGCTGGCCGGGCAGGCCTCACACCCGGGCGGACTCGTCGAAGCAAAACCAGCTACAGATCGAGGACCAACACCAAAAGCAACTACCCTACCCTAGCCAAAAAATGGCTAGGATGGGGCACCCTGGAGTTTTTCTATTTCGCTCCGCTCGTGCTGCTCACTCGCCACACCACGTCGCCCATGTCATCGCTCACAAGCAGGCTGCCGTCGGCGGCCTGGGCCACTCCCACCGGGCGGCCCCAAACCGTGCCGTCGCCGGTGACGAAGCCGGTGAGGAAGTCCTCATAGCGGTTCTCCGCGCGCTTGCCGCCGTTCATGGGGACGCGAATCACCTCGTAGCCGGTGCGAACGGTCCGGTTCCACGACCCGTGTTCGGCGGCGAAGATATCGCCGTGGTAGCTCCTGGGAAACTGCGAGCTCTGATTGGACCGCTGCTGGTAAAACATCATCTCCAGCGAGCTGTTGTGCGGCTGGATGAGCACGTCGGGGGTGATGACGCGATCGCGCAGCTCGGGGTGCCTGCCGCGGTGGCGCGGGTCCTGCATGCCGCCCATATAAAACCACGGCCAGCCGTAGAAGCCGCCGGGCTGCACGTGGCTGATGTAGTCGGGCACCAGGTTGTCGCCCAGCTCGTCGCGCTCATTCACCGAGACCCAAAGCTCTCCACTCACGGGATGCACGGCGATTCCCACTGCGTTACGGATGCCCCAGGCAAAGACCTTGCGGCCGCTGCCGTCGGGGTGGAACTGCAATACGTCGGCGCGGTCGTGCTCGGCTGGATGCGTGTCCGGATCATCCACGTTGGAGCGCGAACCGACTGAGACGTACATGGTCTTGCCGTCGAGCGAGAAGGCGACGTCGCGCGTCCAGTGGCCGCCGCCGCGAAGGCGCCCGCCGCCAGGCAACTCGCAAAGTCTTTGCGCGGGCCCGCGCGCCTTCAGGTCTCCGTTGCGATAGGGAAAGCGCACCACCGAATCGGTATTGGCCACGTAGACCCACTCGGGCTCTGGGCCGGGCGGATGGAATGCGATGCCGAAGGGCTTGTGCAGTCCGGTGGCAAAGGTTGCGACCTGCTGCACTTTGCCTTTGGGAGTGATTCCGCGCAACACGCGGACATCGCCCGGCTCGCTCTCCGCGACAAAAACATCGCCATTGGGTGCGTTACGCATAAGCCGGGGATTGTCCAGCCCGGTGGCGTAGAGATGGACGGCAAATCCCGGCGGCGCCTGCGGCCAGGACTTCGTTGGCCGCGCAACGGCCCGGGGCGGCGAGTCGGCGGAGTCCGTCGCGTAAGGCGGGGGAAGGTCGTGCAGGCCGATGCCATGGCTGCGGCCGGGCGACTGCGAGCGATAGTCCGAGAAGGCGCGGGAGTCGTCGGCGGCCTGGACGGGCTCGCGACTTGCCCGGCCGTCGCGGTTCTCCCACACCGACAGCGCCGCGAGGGTGATCAGGGCTACAATTGTGAGGCGCAGCAATGAAGTGCGGCGGGGCGGAGGCGAACTCATCCCGGCTTAGATGCAGAGATGAAGTTGCGGTGCGGGCACCGAGCGCCAAAGGTCCAACCCTGCGGTGTCCGCGCGCCCGTCATTTCACCCAGCAAGCGAACCGCGCGCTTGCTGCGGACCCCGCGCTGGCGTGCTGGGGCAGAGAATCAGCAGTGAAGCTGGCTTTTGTGCGGCATCTCTGAGCAGGATTTCGATGGTTCAATACTGGTATTCAAAAGGTGCTTTTCCGGTGCGCAGCACCGAAAACGCGGCAAACTGCGGCACTACAACCCTGGTAACTTGACCATCCTTACAGCCGATTCCATCATCCTATGTAAGCTGATCCAAGAAGTCCGGAAGTTCAAACTTAATTTCCATTTCGGGACAGTCGGAGGACGAAAGAGTTTTAATCACAGTCAGGACCAAGAGCTCAATCGAGAGCAGAAGCGATAATTGAGTCCGGTGATTTTCACTCTTCGTAGCAGCTTATGCTTCACAAGCGGCACCTGGCGCAGCGGCGCTGGCAACCAGCGAGCGGGGGAATTGGAATGAGCAGCTACGGCAACCTGATGAACTCCTTTGGCGGTCCCGTTCTGGTTACCAGGGCGCCGCGAATCGAGTCGTTGAGGTCATTGAGTACCAGCAAGCCACGGTGGCAGGCCTTTGCGGTGAGCTATCTGTTGCAGGGCGCGATTTTGGCAGTGCTGCTGACGATCACGATTGCCGCTCCCCAGATCGCTCCCAGGATTGCACAGCACGTTCAGCTGGTGGCACCGATGCTTGAGCCGGCTCCCACGCTGCGCGCCCAGCCCGTGCGTGTGGTCCAGGTGGCTCCGGTGCCGAAGCCGGCGTTGCCGGTCCGCGAGCCTGAGCCGGTCGCCAAAATCCAGCTTCCTGCTCCTCCGCCCGTGGAAGCCCAGCGGCCGCAGCGCATACAGAAGATTGCGAAAGTTCCCGAAATTCAGCAGCCCGCGGCGCCCGTACCTGCTTTCGATTCCAAGGTGCTGAACGCACTGCCCGGGCCCAAGGTTCCCGCGAAGATCGTCGCGACCAACACCTTCGGCGGAAGTTCGGCGACGCCGACGCTGCCGAAGATGCCTGCCAGCAAGGTGCAGACCGGCGGCTTCGGCGACCCCAATGGAGTTCCGCTGAACGCCCATGGCAGCGACCATCCCAATATCGCTTCGGTCGGCTCGTTTGATCTTCCCGGGGGACCCGGTTATGGGAATGGGACCGGCGGAGCGCGCGGCGCCCGCGGCACGGTTGCCAGCGCCGGCTTCGGCAATGGCGTAGCCGTGCAGGGTGGTGGCGGAGCAGGCGGCAATGCAGCGCAGGGACGAGTTCAGAGCGGCGGTTTCGCCGCAGTAACAGCGCCCGCGCCCAATCCGGAGGAGATCCGCCAGCGGCATGCAGCGGCCACTGCCGCCCCGGCCACGACTCCGGTTTCAATCCAAGCCAAGCCCAGCCCTGTGTACACTGCTGAGGCACGCCAACTGAAGATCGAAGGCGAGGTGCTTCTGAACGTCGTGTTCACCGCCGATGGACATGTACAGGTTATGAACGTCGTCCGCGGTCTCGGTCACGGTCTGGACGAAGCCGCTCAGCGCGCGGCCCAGGGCATCCGGTTCACCCCGGCAACTCGCGATGGTCACGCTGTGGATTCCAACGCAATTCTGCATATCATTTTTCAGCTCTCGTAACCTGGACTCCGGCGCGCCTGCTTTGGCGTGCCGGGTTGGAAAGCGCGAGCTTCTGAGGAACCAAACGTGATGGGAAATCGAGCGAAGTATGTGCTCCTGGCAGTCGTGCTGGCCGCAACTTGCTCTGCCTGGGCCAAGAAGCCGGAGGCACCTCCGGCAAGCGCCTCCAACTCCGCCTTTGACCGCGTGGTCGATCGCGTGATCGCCCGCGAGGCGGAAAACAATAACGTCCTACGCCGCTATTCTCCACTGGTTGAGACCTATCTACAGCAGATGAAAGCCGATCCCGACCCCGCGGTCGGCATGGTCCCCAGCGGCGACCAGTATTTCCTGCACCGCGTCAGCTTCAAGAAAGCGATGGACCAGACCAGCTTCCACGCTGAACCCGGCTTCCTCGCCAAGATCATGCACCAGGCCACAAAGCAATTCCGGCCCGAGCTCGCATCCAGCGGCTTTACCTGGATGATGACCGTGGACCTGCGCGGCCTGGACCGCGCGCATTACAACTTCGACTACCAGGGGCGTGAGTTTCTGGGAGATATACGCTGCATCATCATCGATGTGACTCCCAAGCCCAAATCCGGCAGCGGCCGCTTCCTGGGTCGCATCTGGGTTGAGGACCGGGACTACAATATCGTCCGCTTTAACGGCACCTTCGCCTCCAGCATGAAGGACCAGTACCTGCACTTCGACACCTGGCGGCTGAACATGGCGCCCGGGGTCTGGCTGCCGGCCTACATCTACAGCGAGGACATGGAGCAGGCGCACGCCAAGTCGCACCTTGGCAACTACAAGGCCGTGACCCGGATTTGGGGTTACAACGTGGGCAAGGGTCGCGCCGGAAACGAGTTCACCGAGGTGCTGGTGGATGAGGCCTCGGCCGCGAACGTAAAGGACTACAGTGAGAAGGCGCAGGACCTGCCGCCGGTTTCCGCCGAGCGCGCCTGGCAGCGTCAGGCCGAGGACAACGTGGTGGAGCGGCTGGAGCGCGGCGGCCTGCTGGCAAAGAGCGGCGAGGTCGACAAGGTCCTCAACACGGTCATCACCAACCTGGAGATCACCAACAATCTCGCGATCGAACCCCCGGTCCGCTGTCGCGTCCTGCTCACCTCGCCCATCGAGAGCTTCAGCTTTGGGCACACCATCTTCATCAGCCGCGGCATGCTGGACGTGCTGCCCGATGAGGCCTCGCTGGCCGCCGTGCTGGCGCACGAGCTGGCGCACATCGTGCTCGGCCACCGCACGGACACCACATTTGCCTTCAAGGACAAGTCCATCGTCTCCGACCAGAGGCTGCTGGCCCGCATGCACTTCACCCGCTCGCCGATGGAACAGGCCCAGGCCGACACCAAGGCGCTGGAGCTGCTGCGCAACTCGCCGTACAAGGACAAGCTGGATACGGTCGGCCTCTTCCTCCGCCAGGTGGATGCCCGCCGCACCGTGCTGCCTCACCTGATCCATTCCGATATGGGCAACTCCATGCTCAACAGCAAAGGCGGCGACTTGCGCATGCAGGAGCTGACAAAGAGCGCGCCCAAGCTTGAACCGAAGAACGTAACGCAGCTGGCCGCGCTTCCGCTAGGCGGACGCGTCCGGGTCGATCCCTGGGACAACCGCATCGAGATCAATAAGAGCAAGCCGGTGGCGCTGTTGAGTGCACGCGAAAAGATGCCGCTGGAGGTGACCCCGGTCTTCCCGCACCTCACCCGCATCGAGGGTGGGACTGCAGCATCGGCGGCCTCCGCCTCTACGGCCCCTACCGCGCAGGCACAGCCTCCGGCAGCGGCCGAGCAAGCTCCGGGCGCGGCAACCACGAACGCCGACAAGCAATAAACTTTCAGAATAGATAAAGTCTCCGCGTGCCTCGTCCTGACCATCTTTTGGTCAGGGCGGGGCAGTCGTTTTTGGGGCGTCCCGCGTCCAGACCCTCCGGAGACCCGGCTGGGCGCTGCGCTGGGCAGATGAGACAATACCCGAATGCACTTCATGGGCAGGGCCGAACACCACGGCAGCACGGGCAGGCACCACGCTTCCAGCTCGCCTCCAATCTCCGTCTTCAAAGCGCTGCCTGAAGTCTGGACGCTGATCCGCCCGCGCCGTGGCCTGCTCGCGCTGGGATTCCTGTTGATGGTGATCAACCGCATCAGCGGCCTGGTTCTCCCGGCATCCACAAAATTTCTGGTCGACGATGTCATCGGCAAACATCGCGCCGACCTGCGCCTGCCGCTGGTCGGCGTCGTCCTGCTCGCCACGCTGGTGCAGGGGCTCACCTCGTTTGCGCTCACGCAGACGCTTTCCAAGGCCGCGCAGCGCCTGATCGCCGAGCTGCGCGGACGCGTGCAGGAGCACATTGGCCGCCTTCCCTTGCGCTACTTCGATTCCACCAAGGTCGGCGCGCTGGTCTCGCGCATCATGAGCGACGTCGAGGGCGTGCGCAACCTCATCGGCACTGGCCTGATCGACTTCGCCGGCGGACTGCTCACCGCGGTCGTTGCGCTCGGCTACCTGATGCATATCAGCCCGCTGATGACCGCCATCGCGGCCGGCTCGCTTGCGGTCTTCGCGCTCACGCTGCGCAAGAGCTTCCAGATCATCCGCCCCATCTTCCGCGAGCGCAGCCGCATCAACGCCGAGGTCACCGGACGGCTCACCGAATCGCTCGGCGGTGTGCGCGTGGTAAAGGGCTACCACGCCGAGGCCCGCGAGCACCAGGTCTTTGCCGCCGGAATCGAGCGCCTGCTGCAGAACGTCTTCCGCTCGCTGACCGCCACCTCGCTGATGGCTTCATCTTCGGCCACGCTGATGGGCGTGGTGGGGGCCGTGGTGATGTTCATCGGCTCGCGCGAGATCATGGCCGGCAAGCTCACCCTCGGCGCATACCTGAGCTACATCGTCTTCCTCGGATATCTCGCCGCGCCACTCTTCCAGGTGGTCGGCATCGGCACCCAGCTCACCGAGGCCCTCGCCGGACTGGAGCGCACGCGCGAGGTGCTCAACGAAAAGCCCGAGGACGAAGATCCGCGCCGCGTGCACAGCCTGGGCCGGATCGAAGGCTACATCGAATTTCGCGATGTGGTCTTCGGCTACGACGCCAACAAGCCCGTGCTGAACCAGGTCAGCTTCCAGGCCACGCCGGGCACGCTAACCGCGCTGGTCGGCTCGTCGGGCTCGGGCAAATCGACGATGATCTCGCTGCTGGCGGCGTTTCATGCGGCGCAGTCGGGGCTGGTGCTGGTGGATGGCGTGGACCTCTCCACCGTGCGCCTGGACAGCTACCGTAGCCAGCTCGGCGTGGTGCTGCAGGACTCGTTCCTCTTCGACGGAACGATCCGCGAGAACGTCGCCTTCTCGCGCCCGAACGCTTCAGAGGAGAAGGTGCTCGAGGCATGCCGCATTGCGCGCGTCGATGAGTTTGCCGAAAGCTTTCCCGACGGCTACGAGACAGTGGTCGGCGAGCGCGGCGTCAAGCTCAGCGGCGGACAGCGCCAGCGCCTCTCCATCGCGCGCGCCATCCTGGCCGACCCGCGCATCCTCATCCTCGACGAGGCGACCTCCAGCCTCGACTCCGAATCCGAGGCCATCATCCAGGCGGGCCTCGCCTACCTCATGCGCGGACGCACCACGTTCGTCATCGCCCACCGCCTCTCGACCATCCGCCGCGCCGACCAGATCCTGGTGGTCGAAGAGGGACGCATCGTAGAGAGTGGCACTCACGCCAACCTCCTCGCGCTCGAAGGCCGCTACCACGATCTCTACACCCGCCAGCACGGCCTGGAAGAGAACCTCTTCCTTGCGCCGGGCGAAGGCGATACCGCGCAGCGAATTTGAAGGCTGGCTCCCATCCCAACTTGGCGCATCTCAGCACACCAGGAGTTAAGAAAATGCAGGACCCTGCACTATACGCCGTTCTGCTTCGGAATATCGTCCGGTTGGTGGAGGACGCGGAACTTCTACTGAGAGAGGGGCGTTACGCGTCGGCTAACGCACTCGCCATCTACGCCCTCGAGGAAGCCGGGAAATATTCTTCTCGCGTTGGGGAATTTCCGGTTCCGAAGAACGCAAAGTTGCATATTCACCGTCAAGAAGTTCTCGGAGACTATTTTAAGTCCGCGGCAATCTTTGAGGCATTCGCGCGCGAATTGGATGGGATGCTTGAATATTTCAAGGCACATTCTCCCGATAGCTACGCTGACGCTGTTGCGATGCCTAAGCGTGACTTGATTCGATTCGCCATTGCCAGCATGTCTAGTGCGCCTAATTTCGACATGGACAAATTCGTGCACAAGGTGCTCGGCGAAGATCCCTCACTTAAGTTTGGCGATGACGCGAGGGCGGGTGATTATCACCGAGAACGCCAACAATCTATTCATGCCGATTATGACGAAAACGGTAAGCTTAAAGCGAATCCATTTGAGATATCAGAGGAGCAGGCTCGACGCTCAGTGGAAATGGCGTGGTTTGCGGAGCGAATGCAGATGTTTTGGGCCGAAAGCTGGAAAAGGTATATCGAAGAAGATCCCCAAGCTTCGTCACAGGATGCGGGAAAATAGTTCGGGCTGTATGGATACACTATCCGTGTGACCGCGATCAGGTAAACAAAATTTCTTTCGTCTTCAGCTCCTTCACCCGGTCGCGCAGCCTGGCGGCGCGCTCGAACTCGAACTTCTTCGCCGCTTCGCGCATCTCTTCTTCCATCTTCGCGATGAATGCATCGAGCTCGTCCTGCGACTTGAACTCCGGCAGGCCGTCTGTCTCCAGCGGCACCTCGGCGTAGTCCGCCTCGATGACGTGCGCAAGCGCCATGTCCGCCGCACGGCCGACCGTCTGCGGCGTAATGTTGTTCTCGTGGTTGTAGGCCTCCTGGATCGCGCGCCGCCGCTCGGTCTCGCCGATAGCCTGCCGCATCGAATCGGTTTCGTAATCGGCGTAGAGAATGGCGCGGCCCTCGATGTGGCGCGCGCAGCGGCCGATGGTCTGGATCAGCGAGCCCGACGAGCGCAGGAAGCCCTCCTTGTCGGCGTCGAGGATTGCCACGAGCGAAACCTCGGGCAGATCCAGCCCTTCGCGCAGTAGATTGATACCGATCAATACATCGAACTCACCCTTGCGCAGGTCGCGCAGAATGTTGATGCGTTCCAGGGTCTCGATCTCCGAGTGCATGTAGCGGCAGCGCACGCCGACCTCGCTGTAGTACTCGGCCAGGTCTTCGGACATGCGCTTGGTGAGCGTGGTCACCAGCACGCGCTCGTTGCGCTCGGCGCGCCGCCGGATCTCGTGCAGAAGGTCGTCAATCTGCCCCTTTACCGGCCGCACCTCCACCTGAGGGTCCACCAGGCCGGTGGGACGGATGATCTGCTCCACGATCACGCCCGAGGACTTCGTCAGCTCATAGGGGCCGGGAGTTGCGCTCACGTAGATCACCTGGTTCGCGCGTCCCTCGAACTCCTCAAAGGTGAGCGGGCGATTGTCCAGCGCGCTGGGCAGGCGGAAGCCAAAGTCGATGAGGTTTTGCTTGCGCGAGCGGTCGCCGTGCCACATTCCGCGCACTTGCGGCACGGTCTGGTGCGACTCGTCCATGAATAGCAGGTAGTCGCGCGGCACGTAATCGAGCAGCGTCGGCGGGGGCTCGCCCGGCAGGCGTCCGGTGAAGTGTCGTGAGTAGTTTTCGATGCCGTGGCAGTAGCCCATCTCCTTGATCATCTCCAGGTCGAAGCGCGTGCGCTGATGGATGCGCTGCGCCTCCACGATGCGGCCCTGGATCTCCAACTCCTTCTCCCACCACAGCATCTCCTGCACGATCGAATCGACGGCCGCGCTCCTGGTCTCCGGCTTCATCACGTAGTGCGACTTGGGATAGATGGGCAGGCGCTGGAATTTCTGCTTCACGGTGCCGAAGAGCGGATCGATCTGCGCCAGCGACGACACCTCGTCCCCCCACAGCTCGATGCGATAGGCGTTGTCGTCGTAAGTGGGATAGACTTCGACGATGTCGCCGCGCACGCGAAATGTGCCGCGCCGGAAGTCGCCTTCGGTGCGCTCGTAGAGGATCTCCACCAGCTTGCGCGTGATCTCCTTGCGCTGGATCTTCTGGCCCTTCTCAAGGAAGAGCAGCATGCCGTAGTACGCCTCTGGCGAACCCAGGCCGTAGATGCAGCTTACCGAGGCGACGATGATGCAGTCGCGGCGCTCAAAGAGCGAGCGCGTCGCGCTCAATCGCAACCGGTCCAGCTCGTCGTTGATGGTTGCTTCCTTCTCGATGTAAATGTCGCCCGCCGGAATGTAGGCCTCCGGCTGGTAGTAGTCGTAATAGGAGACGAAATACTCGACGGCGTTGGCGGGGAAGAAGCTCTTGAACTCGTGATAGAGCTGCGCGGCCAGCGTTTTGTTGTGCGCCATCACCAGCGCGGGCCGCTGCGCCGCCTCGATCACCTTGGCCATGGTGAAGGTCTTGCCCGAGCCGGTGACGCCGAGCAGCACCTGGTGCTTTTCGCCCTCACGCAGGCCGCGCACAAGCTGGTCGATGGCGCCGGCTTGGTCGCCCTGGGGCTTGTAGCTGCTCTGGACCTTGAGTTCCATACGGATCGTTTCGGTGCGCGCCTCTCAGCGAGTTGCCGCGGGCGGTGCGTAATTCTTGATTATATCGCGCGAGGAAACAGCTTCGAAGAGGGCCGCCGGTCCAGCGACCCTCGTGCGGGAAAATCCTTCGGAAACATCTTTCGCCTTCGCAGGCGATGGGATAGGATTTCTGAAAATCGAGCTGAACTTCCCGTGAGGATGGCAATTTGGAGATGAATCGGCAAGGCCGCGCCGTTGTGCAGATGGCCGGCGCGCCGGCCCTGCAGCAGACCGCGCCCTCCATCAATTCGTCGGCGGAGCGCCGCGTGCGAATGGCCTGGAGCCTGGGCCTCGCCCTGCTGGCATTTGCCGTGCGCGCGCCGGGACTCTTCGCCGGCTTTGTCTTCGATGATGCCTTCGGCATGCAGCAGCGCACCGGGGCCGACTGGTCGCAGCTTGGGGCGTTCTTCACCAGCGACCGCTCAGGATTTTTTGGCTCAAACTTTTACCGTCCCGTACTGAGCGTCTTCTGCGAATTGGTGTACTCGATCGGCGGAGCGCAGCCTGCGGTATGGCATGCGGCGAGCATCCTTTTGCACGTTGCGTGTGTCCTGCTCGTCTTCCGCCTCGCGCGGCGAGTGATCCACGAGGAGTTTCCACCCCAGCACGCCAACTGCGGGCGTGCCGGGGACCCCTTTGCCGCGTGGCTCGCAGCCGCGCTCTTCGCCGTTCACCCCGCGCATGTGGAAGCGATCTCCTGGGCCTCGGCCATCGCCGAGCCGCTGTGGACCCTCTTTCTGCTGCTCTCCGTACTCACATTTCTGCGTTGGTTGGAGCAGCCAAGTCCTGCGTGGTGGGCTGCCTCTTTCGTCGCCGGTGCGGCCGCCATCTTTACCAAGGAGACGGCAGTCGTGCTGCCCGTTGTGCTGCTGGCGACGGCGCTGGCGCTGTTCTGCCCCAGCAAGCCGAATGCGGGCTTGCCGGGGACCCCGCGCTCGCGCAATCGGCGTGCGCTTCCTGTGCTGGCCGCGACGCTTCCGTTCTTCGTGATTGGAGCGATCTTTCTCGCCATTCGCCAGACTGTCCTGCACAGCTTTTCTCACCCACTCACCGTCGCCACAAGCGCGCAGATGGTCTTCACCTGGCCCGCGGCGCTGCTGTTCTATCTGCGTCACATGTTCTGGCCCGGGGTGGTCGTGCCGTTCTATCCGCTGCAGATTGTGAAGAGCTGGAATTCGGCGGAGTTCTTTGTGCCGCTTGTCGAGCTGATCGCCGCTCTTGCCGCACTCGGCTGGTTGTTGTTGCGCGCCGCCTCATCCCACAACTCCCAAATGCAGGGAGATGCGGGACCCGGCATTAGAAGAGCGCTCCTCTGCGTCGTGTGGACCTTCGTCCCGCTTGCTCCCGCGCTTTACCTGAAGGCGCTGGCGCCTTTCGAACTCGTGCACGACCGCTTTCTCTATGCGCCGCTGGTGGGCTTCTGCATGGCCGCGGCGCTGGTGCTGCAATGGGCCGCCGAGCGCATCGAGGCCAAGTCTAAGCCCGGCACGCCGACTGCAGGCGCGCTGGGGGCCCAGGAGCATGCAGTGTCGTCTCGTCGTGTCATGGCGATTGCGGCAATTGCGCTGCTTCCGCTGCTTGGAATCGAGTCGATGAGCCAGATGCTGTGGTGGCAGAATAATAAGACGCTCTTCGCGCGGGCGGTCACGGTCACCCCTGAAAATCCCAAGGCGCTGGCCAATCTTGCCGGCGTCTACATGGCCGAGCACAGTGAGGCCGAGGCGGCGCCGCTGCTGCAACGCGCGTTGGAGATCGCTCCCCACGACAGCATCGTTCTGTACGGCATGGCGCGGCTAGCGTGGCTGCGGGGTGAGGATGCGGCGGCAGAGCAGTTCATGATCGAGGCCCTGCGCACGACCTCGCGCTTTGACATGTGGCTGCAGCTTGCCGCAATCGAACTGCGTCTGAACAAGCTGAGTGTTGCCGAAAACGCGGCGCTGCAGGCCGCGCGCATCCATCCCAATGGGCAGGGCGTGCACGCAGCCATGGGAACGATTCTGCTGGCCAAGGGCGAGCGGCGGCAGGAGGCGGTCCGCGAGTTTGAAAAGGAGCTGCGCAATTACCCTCAGAGCGAGGCCGCGCGAGCAGGGCTGGCGCGGGCAAATGGAAGCGCGCCGCGCTGAGTCGGCGCGCTGAGTCGGGGGTGCTGAGTCGAAGCCGCGCCGCCGGCAACCAACCCCATAAGCGGAATGGGATGGGGTGGGAAACTCGATCCTGGAAATGCGCACGTCCTTCCACCCGAGAACGCCGACTTCAGGCGCGCTGGGGACCCTGAGTTTGGAGCGAAAATTGACGCAATCTTCGGAGCAGATGACCTATTCGCAAAACACGCAAGCCGCGGGCGCGCACCGCCGCGTTCACCGACTCTGGAGCGTGGGCCTGGCATTTCTGGCATTTGGCGTGCGCGCGCAGGGGCTGTTTGCCGGCTTTGTCTTTGACGATGCCTTCGGCATCCAGCAGCGCGTTGCCGCAGACTGGTCGCGTCTGTCTTCGTTTTTCACGACCGACCAGTCCAACCTCTTCGGTTCGAACTTCTATCGTCCAGTGCTGAGTGTCTGGTATGAGCTATGGTTTCAGATCTGCGGGACGCACGCGGCGGCCTGGCATCTGGTGAGCATTCTGCTGCACGTCGCCTGCACGCTGCTGGTCTTTCGCCTCGCGCTGCGTGTCATCGACGATGTGTTTGCCGCCTGGCTTTCCGCCGCGCTCTTTGCCGTACACCCCGCGCATGTGGAAGCGATCTCCTGGGCCTCGGCCGTGGCAGATCCGCTGCTGACAATGTTCATGCTGCTCTCCACACTCGCATTTCTCCGCTGGCTGAAGAAGGGAAGTGCAGTGTGGTGGGCTGTCTCGTTTGTCGCCGGTGCGGCCGGCATCTTCACCAAGGAGACGGCGGTAGTGCTGCCCGTTGTGCTGCTCGCGACGGCGCTGGCGCTGCGACCCCGCACCCGGCCCGCCTTGAGTGTGGCTGCGGCGACGCTTCCGTTCTTTGCCGCGTCGGCGACCTTTCTCGGCATCCGTCAGGCTGTGCTGCAGAGCTTTTCTCACCCGCTCACTGTCGCGACAACCGCGCAGATGATGTTCACCTGGCCCGCGGCGCTGCTGTTTTATCTGCAGCACATGTTCTGGCCCTCGGTGGTCGTGCCGTTCTATCCGCTGCAGATTGTGAAGAGCTGGAATTCGCCGGAGTTCTTTCTGCCGCTGGCCGAACTCCTCGCGGTCTGCGGGGTGCTCGGATACCTGCTGTGGCGCGCTGCCGGCAGGCGAAGGGCCCTCGTCTGCGCGGCATGGACATTCGTTCCTCTTGCTCCCGCGCTTTACCTGAAGGCGCTGGCGCCTTTCGAGCTTGTGCATGACCGCTTTCTCTACGCGCCGCTGGTGGGCTTCTGCATGGCCGTCGCCTTGGTGCTGCAATGGGCCGCCGAGCGCATAGATGCCAGGTTCCAGGCCGATGCGCAACCGAAGTCAGCGCGGCGCATGGTGGGGATTGTTGCCTTCGCGCTGCTCCCGCTTTTGGGCATCGAGTCGATGAGCCAGATGGTCTGGTGGCAGAGTAACAAAACGCTATTCACGCGCGCTGTCGTCGTTACGCCTGACAATCCCAAAGCGCTGGTTTCTTTGGGCACGGCCTACATCGGAGAGCGCCGCTATGAGGACGCGCTTCCGTTGCTGCAGCGGGCGCTGGAAATGGAGCCGGGCAACAGCGCCGCGCTCTTCGCGCTGGGACGCATGGCCTGGGAACGGGGCGATGATGAAGACGCAGCGAGCTATCTCGCGCAGGCGCTGCGCCTGCAGCCGCGCTATGACATGTGGCTTCACCTGGCCAGCATCGAGTTGCACAGAAAACGCCTGGAGGCCGCCGAAGCTGCCGCCCGGCAGGCGTTGGCCATGAATCCCGCGGGCGCGGGTGCGCACATCGCGATGGGGGCGATATTTCTGCAAAAGGGTGACAAGGCGGGAGCGGCCAGCGAATTTCGAGAGGAGTTGCGGCTTCACCCGCAGAGCGAGCCGGCGCTGGCGGGACTGGCGCAGGCCACCGGCAACTCTGCGCACTGAGAATCTGCCACCGTAGAGCTCTGTACTCCTGCCCGGGAAAATGGAGCACGCCCAGCTTCCCAGGTTAGCGCCTGAACCCACATCTGCCGGGCGTTATTTGCAAACCAGGGCAGATGTGGGGCACCAGTGCGGCACAGGCCGGGGCAAGCAGCCACCTTATCGCGGTGTTCCGCGTCCGATCTCCAGCAGGTCCAGCAACTCCAGCGGATGGTCGATCAGCGCGTCCGGCTTGTGGATCTTCAGCGACTCCGGCGAGAAGCCGTAGTTGACGCCGACCGAGTACATGCCAGAGTTGTTGGCCGTCAGCACATCGTATTGCGAATCGCCGATCATGAGCGCCTCGCAGGGACGCGCGCCGTGCTCCTGCAGCAGCACGCGCGCGCCGTGCGGGTCGGGTTTCTTGGTAGGAAAGCTATTGCCGCCATAGATCTGCGACATGAATGGGGCGAGTCCCAGGCTCTCGCAGATGGCGCGCGATGGGACGATCGGCTTGTTGGTCAGCACCGCCATCTTCAGGTCACTGCGCTGCCGAATCGCCTCCAGCGTATTCAGCACGCCGGAATAGATATAGGTGTGATCCAGCTTGTGCTCGCGATAGTAGGCGAGAAAGTATTCCAGCGCGGAGTGGACGTAAGACTCGTCCTCCGGATCGCCCAGCGCACGCCGCACCAGCATGGGTGCGCCATCGCCGACGTAGCTGGCGACAACCTCAACCGGGAGCTCGGGACAGTTCAGATTGCGCAGCATCGCATTGATTGCGTGGGCCAGATCAAGCTCACTGTCCACCAGCGTGCCATCCAGGTCCCATACCAGGAGCTTCAACTCTGCCGCCGGAATCGGTCGCCTTATCTCGATCATCTCACTGCCAGTATATGTTCCACGGGGACTGCCGGGCCATCGTTTACAATTAGGCCGAGCGCGGCTTGCCGGGGCGGTCCGGCGCCGGATTTTGATCGAGGAACGGAAGTCGTCGAATCATGCGTGGTGAGCCAGCGGCGACGAGCGAAAAGACCTACGAAGGGCTGCTTCCCAAGCAGTTGCTGGAGTTCTACCGGTTGATGCTTCTTTCGCGTCGCATCGATGACCGCGAGATCCAGCTCAAGCGTCAGCAGAAAATTTACTTCCAGGTCTCCTGCGCCGGACACGAAGCCCTGCTGGTTGCGGCCGGCAAGAACCTGCGCCCCGGCTACGACTGGGCCTTCCCTTACTACCGCGACCGGGCGCTCTGCCTTGCCCTGGGACTCAGCCCGCAAGCCATGTTTCTGCAGGCCGTGGGCGCAGCCGAAGATCCTTCCTCGGGCGGTCGGCAGATGCCCTCGCACTGGGCCAGCCGCGAGCTGCACATCTTCACCGGCTCCTCGCCCACCGGGAGCCAGCTTCTGCAGGCCATCGGATGCGCGGAGGCGGGCCGCTACTTTCATCACCATCCGGAGGCCACGGCAATGGTCGCCGGCGATTATCGCGAGTTCAAGGACGTCGAGCACCACCCAGACGAGATCACGCTGGTCACCACAGGTGACGGCACGACATCGCAGGGCGAGTTCTGGGAATCGCTGAACACCGCCTCAATGGCGAAGGTCCCTGTGCTCTACCTGGTCGAGGACAACGGATACGCCATCTCCACTCCGGTGCAATACCAAACGCCTGGAGGCAGCATCAGCCGTCTGCTGGCCAACTTCCCGCACTTTTACATCGAGGAGTGCGACGGAACCGACCTCGTGGCCAGCTACGCCACTCTGCACCGCGCCGCCGAATACGTCCGCTCGGGTCGCGGGCCGGCGCTGGTGCACGGCCACTGCACGCGGCCCTACTCGCACTCGCTCTCGGACGAAGAGCGGCTCTATCGTCCCGAGAGCGAAATCCAGGATGAGATCGCGCGCGATCCCATCACTCGCCTGCAGAAGTTCCTCCTGGCCGAGGGCGTCTGCGACAACGCCGCGATCATTGCCATCCATCGCGAGGTCGATGCCGAAGTTCGCGCTGCCAGCGAGGCAGCGCTGCATGCTGCACTGCCGGACCGTTCCAGTTACGCGCGGCACGTCTACTCGGAGGCGCTCAGGCCCACCGACCCGCGCTTTGATTCGGAGCAGCAGAAAGCGGTGCCCGTGGAGTCGATCCCCATAGAGCCAACTGCCCAGCAGGGAGCGAAGGACGAGGCGCTGGAGGCAGGCGAGGACACACGCCACGCCGATGGCGCACCTGAGGCCGAGCGCCGCAAAGACGACATCATCCAACAGAATCGGACGATGGCCGAGCTCATCAATAGCTGCCTGCGCGACGAGATGCGGCGCGATCAGCGCATCCTGATCTTCGGCGAAGATGTGGCCGACTTTTCCAACGAAGAGTGCCTGAGCGACAAGTCGCTGAAGGGCAAAGGCGGCGTCTTCAAGATCACCATTGGATTGCAGCGGGAGTTCGGATCCGATCGCGTCTTCAACTCGCCGTTGGCCGAGGCGAACATCGTGGGCCGCGCGCTCGGGATGGCCGCGCGCGGGCTCAAGCCGGTGGTGGAGATCCAATTCTTCGACTACATCTGGACGGCCATGCACCAGCTTCGCAACGAGCTTCCGCTGATCCGCTGGCGTTCCAACGACGTGTTCTCCGCTCCGGTGGTCATCCGCGCGGCCATTGGAGGCTATCTCACCGGAGGCGCTATTTATCACTCGCAATGCGGCGAGAGCATGTTCACTCACACGCCCGGCATGCATGTGGTCTTTCCATCCAATGCTCTCGACGCCGCTGGTTTGCTGCGCACCGCGATTCGCTGCGACGATCCCGTGCTCTTCCTTGAACACAAGCGGCTCTATCGCGAGCCCTTCGGCCGCGCGCCATATCCGGGGCCGGACTACACGATTCCGTTTGGAAAAGCGCGCATCTGGAGGCAGGGAAGCGATGCTACCGTCGTCACCTACGGAGCCACTCTGCCGCGCACGTTGCAGGCCGCGCAGCGCCTGGAGCGCGAGCAGGGAATCAGCGTCGAGGTGCTGGACCTGCGCACCCTGAATCCCTATGACTGGGAGGCGATCGCAACGTCGGTCCGCAAGACGAGCCGCGTGCTCGTCTTGCATGAAGACATGTTGAGTTGGGGTTATGGCGCCGAAATCGCGGCCCGCATTGGCAGCGAGCTCTTCAGCGATCTCGACGCCCCGGTCGAGCGGTTGGCGGCCAAGGACACATTTGTGGCTTACCAGCCGCTATTGGAGGCTGCGATTTTACCCCAGGCTGAGGACATCTTCGCAGCCCTGGTTAAGCTCTGCGCGTACTAGCTGCGTCCACTAGTGAAGCGGGATACTGAAGCGAAATTCCGTTTCACTGCCGCCCCACTGATCGCAGTGCCTGCGGGAGACATGCTGCGTCCCGTAAACGCGCAGAATCGGCGTAGTATCCCCGTATTCGCTCATCGCGTACGGATTATCAGCCCTGAACCAGGTGCGTCCATCCACCCGCACTCTATGACCAATGAAGCTGTTCAGTGTTCCGGTCCTGCCCCGCAGCTCATAGGTGTTGCCATAATCATCGAGCAGAGCCAAATTGCCGGGCTCACCAAACAGGCAGCCCTCCACGCTTACCCTGTTGCCGCCGCTGCGGTCAAAATGTCTCACTTCGGGAGAGCCGTATTGTGCGAACACCCATGCCGCAGGCAGCACGAGAAGTGAGATCAACAGAATGAACTTTCGCATACAAATTTACCTCCGATAGATAAAAGTGGCGCGTTGGGGACGGGAGGTTGCACGCCGAGGGCTGGATTTTCAGCGCAAAAACCCCCCACGGCCGCCGCAGAATAGCGGCCGTGAGCAGCATCCGACAACTCTGACCCGAACTGGACAAGCGGCAGCGATGATCAGCCCTCTGGGCCAATATTCTGCTGCCGCTCAGCTCAGTACGTAGAAGATCCAGTGGAGCCCGGCGTGCCCATGCTGGAGCTCTTGCACTTGTTGGAGACGTGACGGAACGAGCTCACTTTCAGCGTCTGCTCCATGCCCGCCTGCTCGCCGCTCATCGCGCCCGGCTGTTTCTCGCCGGAGGTGGTGGCCTTTCCGGTGATCGAGACCGTGTGTCCAACGTGGCTCTTGAGATTTGCCGTCTTGCCCGTGAGCTCGTAGGAGGTCCCCATCTTGTCGGTCAGATGGTACTTTCCATTCGCCTCCGAGAGGCATCCCTCAAACGTCATCGTGCGGCCGGTGTTGGTTCCACCCGCTGGCGCTCGTGCGCTGGCTCCCGCCTGCGATCCAGTCTGCGAGCTCATATCTGAGCTGGTTTCGCCTTGCTGCGATGACATGCTCTCGCTCCTGGAGCCTTGCGATGCGCCGGAGCTGGTCTGCGACGAGCCTCCGCTGCTCTGCGGCGCATTCTGATCGGACGAAGACTCGACCGAACTGCTGCTCTGCGAGCCCTGGTTGGAGGAGTCGCTCGAGCTGGGCTGCGCTCCCGGGCTGACGTCGTCCGTCGTGGTTGTCTGCGAGCTCGAGCTGGAGCCGCTGTAAGCGCCAGTGCTCTGGCTGCCGCTTGTGTTTTGATCTGTCGCACTGGAGCCGCTGCTGTACTGCGCCAGCGTCCAGCTCGCCGAGAGCAGAAGGATTGAGGTGAGCAAGAAGGTTTTTTTCATAGTGTTCCCTCCGCATACTGTAGTGGCAGACTCTCGAAATCGGGTTGCACCCCAACTCTGTATTTCGACGGCGTGCGCCACTCCTGGTGCAGAATGGCGCCCGGTGGATTACGGCAACTGGCTCATGGAATCAAAGCGGTAGTCAAAGCGGGCCCAGCAGGCCGGTCTTCGGATCGCTGGGCGTCACGCCGGCATAAGTGGCCCTGCGACTTGCGCAAGGCGCATCAAGCGGCCTTCATCAGCGAACGTTATTGTAGTCTCTGCATACCCCGTGTATGGGCGTGACAGATGCAATCGAAAAAGTAGGTTGTGTCTCCGTGGCCTCGCGAGTTGTGCCGGGCACATTCACAACGGGTGTCATCACACCGCTGACCCGCACCGTCTCGCCGACGTAGCCCGTCATCTGCTCTTTTTTCCCTTCCAGATGAACGATTGACCCTGACGGGAGCGCCAGAATGTAATTTCCCGATTGCACGTCAAGGCAGCCTTCCAGCGTCGTCCCGTATGAGGCGGAGCGGCTTGCGAAAGTCGAGTTTGGATTTTGTTCGAACTCATACTGCGCAACGGCCCACATCGCCGAGAGAACAAGCATGGAGATCAGGAGAGAGACTCTTCGCATGGGAATACCTCATCGGTGTTACATCACTAATGGAATGGCGGGCCAGCCGCGCCGGTTGCACGACGCGCTCTGGATTCGCGGAAAACGCAGCTCTCAGAGGCGCCGCGAGCTGTCGCCGCTTTCTGAGGCGAACGATTGACGCTGCTGCGGCTTGGTTGAGCAGGGCGGACATGTTATGTTGCGGGAGTGTCTCGTCTTGTGCGCATTGCGGGTGTTGCGGAACTGCCGCTTGCGGGTGAGCTGCGCGAATTCCTGCTAGGCAACGAGACGGTCTGTGTTGCCAACTCGGGTGGCGTGTTCACCGCGCTGGGCAATGCGTGCCCTCACCGGGGAGCGCCGCTCTCGGCCGGCTGCATCGCCGGCGGAAAGCTGATCTGCTATTGGCACGGTTGGGAGTTCCAGCTCTCCGATGGCGCAAGCGACCATCCCGGCCGCCCCTCGGCGAAGATGTTCGAACTGGTCATCGAGGGCGACGATGTGTATGTGAGGGTCTGAAGATGGTGCCCCATTCACGCTTCAGTTGCTTGAGTGGCTGTTGATCTTGGTCGCGGTGAGCACTAGCCGTCTAAAAAACTTCGCTCAACAGCGAGAAGTGCTCCAGTGTCAGCAACTGCTGCGGCTCGGGCACAGTGCAGAGCTCGGCGTGTTCAAGCACCCACGTATCGGAGTGCGGAATGAAGACCGCATTCAGGCCCGCCTCGATCGCCGGATTGATGTCCGACTTCGGGCTGTTGCCAACCATCCACGTGGTGCTGCGAGCAAGGCCGAATTTTTCCACGATGGCGCAGTAGCACTCGGCGTTCTTCTCCGGGACAACCTCCACCGCCTCGAAATACGGAGCAAGCCCGCTGCGCTCCACCTTGCCCAGCTGTTCCACCGGATTGCCCTTGGTCACAAGCAACAGACGATGCCGTTTACACAGCGCCTCCAGCGTAGGCGAGACGTGCTTCAGCAGCTCAATCGGCTGCTCGGCAATGCTGCGCGCGAAGCCGTGGATCGTCTCGTGCTGGGCCCGCGTCAGCGGTTCCACCGCGAGATGCTCGAAGGTCGACACCAGCGCGGCCGTAAAACTGTGCAGTCCGTAGCCAAGCTTGCCGATGTGTTCGTGCTCCACCTCGTTCAGCTTCTGACGTACCTGCGCGACGCTGAAGTGCCGATGATTGACGAATGAAATGAAGTTGGCGATGGCGCGCTCGAAGTAGATGTTGTTCTCCCACAGCGTGTCGTCGGCATCGATCATCAGGGTCTGGCGCTGTGTTTTCAGGCTGTTGAGCATATGAGATCAGTTTAATAGATTCACGGGGTGCCCCATCCTAGCCTGCTTTTTGGCTAGGATGGGGTAGTTGCTTTTCTTCGCTTAAGAGCACAGGGGCTAAAAGCAAACGGCCCCGCATCGCGCGGGGCCATCACAAAATCATGCATGCCATTCTGAACGGCTAGACCGGCTGGCTCACCCAATCCAGCTTGATCGACGGACGGATGATCCCCTGGTCGTGACCCATGTTGAGCAGTTTGGCCACCGCGGCGCGGCCATCTTCGCCATAATCCAGCGTGCGCTCGTTGACGTACATCCCGACGAACTTGTCAGCGTCTTTCTCGTCCAGGTCGCGCGCAAACTGCATGGCATACTGCAGCGCCTGTTCGCGGTTATCCAGCGCGTGCTGAATGCTGTCGCGCAGCGCCTTGCAGACCTTGGCAGTGATATCCGGGCCGAGGTCCTTGCGAATGGCGTTTGCGCCCAGCGGAAGCGGCAGCCCGGTGAGCTCGCGCCACCACCTTCCCAGGTCCACAATGCGGTGCAGCCCGCTGCGGTCATAAGTGAGCTGGCCCTCGTGGATGATCAGCCCGGCTTCGTACTTGCCTTCCAGCACGGCGCCGATGATTTTGTCGAAAGGCACAAACTCTGTCTGCACATCGGGAGCGAAGAGCTTCAGGGCCAGCACGGCGGTGGTGAGCTTGCCGGGGATGGCGATCGTCATCTTCTTCACATCTTCCGGCGTGCAGGGCCGCGAGGCGACAATCATTGGGCCGTAGCCCTCGCCCACGCTGCCGCCGCTCGGCATCAGTGCATATTTCTTCTGCACGTAGGGATAGGCGTGGAAGGAGATCGCCGTCACCTCGTAGTAGGCTTCCTCGATGGCCTTCTGGTTCAGCGTCTCGATGTCGCAAAGAACGTGAGTGAATTTAAGGCCGGGCACGCGGACCTTGTTGGTCGCCAGGCCGTAGAACATGAACGCATCGTCCGAATCCGGACTGTGTGCAATCTTGATTTCGATTGGTTCTGAACCGCTGCTCATAAACCTTTTCCGGGCCCTCTGTGGCCACTCTGTCAGATTGGCTGCGCGGGCGCCGCGAGCCGGTAAAACGTCACTTTTGATGCTTCGTCAGATCATCCGTCCCGTGATCGCCGGCACCTTGCGCCGGCGCTTCTGGCCGCGCCGGAGGCGATTTTAAGTGCCGCCGAACGCGAAGGAATGCCGCCACCGAGACGCCAATCACAGCGGCCGCGGACAGCAGCATAAATATAAAAAGAACTTTGATGCTCACAAGGCTCTAGCATATCAGAGTGGGGGCTGTGAGTCCGAGCACCGGCGTACACTGCACTCATTCATTTCATACTTACTCATTGATTTACGGATTTTTTGTTAATTCCTGTACCGATGGATCTGCGCGGACCAGGCAGGCGGGCAAGTGCGAAGAAAATACGGGCAGGGCGAAATACGGAGCGCGCTTGAAGATTTAATGCAAATTTAAAATTTTAAAACCTTCAGACCTGATTTGCGGCCAGCACCGAAAATATCTCAGTGCCGCATTGCGGACTCCACCTCTTCGGCCGTGTGCGGCAGGTTGACCGTGAAGTTCACCAGCTTGCCGTTTTCATCCAGCATCAGAATGTCCTCCAGCCGCACGCCAAGCTTCTCCTCCGGAATGTAGATTCCAGGCTCGATCGTAAAGACGTCGCCCTTGTCCACTGGGCCCGTGCCCACGTCGTGCACCTCCAGCCCCACGCGATGTCCGAGCCCATGGAGGAAATATTGGCCCAGCGGCTCGCCGTGCAGGTCCTTGCCGTGGCTGTTGATGTAATCGTAGGCGACCTGGTAGAGCGAGTCGGGTCCCCATCCGCGTAGTGTGCTCTTGCCCGCTACCACGGCCTCGATTGCCGCTCGCTGCGCGCCCAGCACAATGTTGTAGATCTCGCGCTGGCGGGCGGAGAAGTGGCCGTTTGCTGGCAACGTACGCGTGATGTCGCTGGCGTACATTGCGTACTCGCCCGCAGCGTCGATCAGCACAACGTCGCCGTCCTCGATGCGCCGCGAGTTGTCGGAATAGTGCAGGATGGTGGAGTTGAAGCCGGAACCCACCACGGGCGCATACGCCGGGCGCTCGCAGCCTGCATCCTGAAACCTGTACTGCATCAGCGCCGCGATCTGGTACTCGTAGAGCCCCGGGCGCATCGCCTTCATCGCTGCACGGTGCGCGGCGATGGAAGCCTCAGTTGCGCGGCGGATGCGCTCGATCTCTCCGCGATCTTTGTGCCTGCGCATCTGGTGGATGGTCTCATCCACCGCGTGGAAGGTCGCGTAGTTGGGGAACGAATTGCTGCGCTTGAGCCACTCCAGCGGAACGCTCGAGGGCGTCTCCGCCGGCGCCTGGGCCATTGCGGAGTAGACCGCCGCAGGCTCCAGCTTCAGCAGCCGGTCATGCATCTGCTCCAGCGGCGCCACCTGATCGAAGCCTGTGGTCGCCGGAGCGCGCGCATCGTCCGGCCCAAGCTTCGGTCCGCGCCACAGTTCTTTCTCGCGGCTGCGCTGGGGAAGAAAAAGAATCTCCGCGTAGGGGCGCGCCGGGATGTTGCCGGTGGCTGCCACGGCCGGGGCGATCACCAGCGCCGCGCCGGGCTCGTTCCAGCCGGTGAGATAGAAGAAGTCGTTGTCCTGCCGGAAGCCGTAGATCGAATCCGGACCCTCGGGTTCGACGCCGCCGAAGATCACCACAATGCCCCCATCGAGCTGCTTCGAGAGCGAGACCCGGCGCGCGCGATAGTCTGCCCGTGGCTGCCGGTCGAGCGCCGGCAGTACAGCCGTCAACCACAAGCCGCAGCAGAGAAAGATCCAGAGTGCCCGCGCGCGCATCCTCATGAAAGCCGAGTATAAACCGGAGCAAAGCAACTACCCGGCTCCAACCAACAGAAGGTAAAACGGGGGGGACCTCAGGTTTCCCTGTTGCAATGACGGGCTTGGCGAATGCGCTTTGCAAAAGTTCGGCGCTTTCCGAATTTCCGCGCACGAGGCCACAGTGTGCAGGACCTGTGCATCTCGGTCAGAGGCACCTAGGAGTGCTTCAGTAAAGGAGGTGCAGTATGGCCGGTACTCAAGAAAGTCAAGGCAGCCAGGGTGGTCAGCAGTTTACCGATCCTGTTTGCGGGATGAAGGTTGACCAGAGCAAGTCGACCGCCCAGTCAAACTTCCAGGGACAGACCTACCACTTCTGCTCGCAGGAATGTAAGGAGAAATTCGACCGCTCGCCGCAGCAGTTTGCCAGGCGCACGGCCTAGAGCTCGTGTAGCGAATAAAATCGAAGCAATCTCAATCCCGAGGGTGCCCCGTCCTAACCTTCCGTTAGTTAAGGCGGGGTTTGTTGCGTTTGCGATTTGTGCGCTTCCGCCGCCTAGCGCTTCTCGCAGTTCGGTCTGCCGAAGAGCACGTAACGCACGTCGGTCCGGTTGCCGGTCTTTGGGGCCTCCTGCTTATTCACTCCGAAGCCGAATGCGGTAAACAGATTTCCGGGCTCTCTTCGCGTCACGGGCGCGCGCCGGATGGAGACGTAGTCGCCGAAGCGGTCGGTCCCCACGTTGCTGCTGGTCGTGATGTAGGCGACGAAATCTCCCCAGAAGCCGACCACGTGGTTTTCGTAGTTGCCGTTTCCGCCATACTCGAATGACATTCCGAGCTCGCCGGTGCAGCCGTTGCTGGAAAACGCCGGATAGGCGAAGGCGTAACTGTTGTTCCACACCTGCACCTGTTGGGTCTTCTTGAAGTTATTCGCGCGGTCGAGCGTGACGATCTCGACATGCGCCTGCTTAAAGCTCTTGTCGGTTCCCGCGCTCCAACCGAACCAGAGCTGATTGCCCGAGCGTGCCGCGCCAATGATGCCGTTGCGCGGAAACGAATTTCCACCGGGGCCGTTGAAGTTCTTGGCGAGCCAATCGAGACTATCTGGCGTGGTGGAGGTGGGAGCGTTGTTGGCCCAACCGGAGATTCCCACGTCGCGCCAGAAGTAGGTATTCGAGCCCTCTTTCAGCGAGTAGACGGTCAGCTTGCTGTTGCCGTTGTGTCCCGCCCAGAAGATCTCGTCGCCCGTGTTCTGCGTCAGGTGCTCGCCCCAGATCTTCGAGGATGGTGCATTGGCCGGATCGGTGAACTCCAGGGTGATGGTTCCGGAGGCCTTGATTCCCGCCAGCGAGGTGCGCACCACCTGGAAGCCCGCGGTGCAACTGCTGCCGCCTCCCGCGTCCCAACTGAGGTAGAGCGAATTGTCGCCGATGGAGAGGTCGGGGTAGTCCGGGCCGGTGCACTTGCCGAAGAGTCCCGGGGTGAGGTTCCAGTAAGTCCAGGCAGTGCCGTTGCTGCTCTTGATGTCGGCGGGGCTCGCCATGGCGAGGCGGTAGCCGGTGCCTTGCAGCAGCCAGATGAAGCGATCGATCGAGGGCGCGTACTGGATGATCTGGTCGCAGCAGAAGCCGATGGCGTCGTTGGGGAAGATGGTCGTGGGATCGACGATGGTGAAGCTGCTGCCGCCGTTTGTCGAGTAGGCGAGGCGCCAGTTTGCCGAGACGAGAATGACTCCGTTGCCGCTGGCGCCGCTAGGTTCGGCGCATGCGGCCGAGGCGTCTCCGCTGCAGCCCAGTCCAGCGCCGGTGATGCCAACCGGATCGTTCGCGTTGAATGTAATCGCCGGAGGATCGCCAATGGGAGCCGGCTTCAGCTCGGTGCCGCCGTGCTCGGGACGTCCGTGCTCGGTGCTGGTTGTTGGAACGGGCGGCGCGGCCCTGTTTGTGTCTTTGTCCATGCGCGGCGGCCGAGCCGGATAGCGTCCGCCCTTGCTCTTCTTCGCCGGGACCTGTGTCTTGCCGAGGTCGTGCGATCCGGGAGAAGCGGGCGGCAGCACGACCGTGGTGCGCACGGTGAACGGACGCCGCGGCCCCCGGTCCCAGTCCTTCTCGTCGCGGTCTTTTTCCTCGTCCTTCCCGCCCACACGGTACGTCCCCTGGACTACGAGTTCGTACTTTTTGCCGGCGTCGAGGCCCTTGGTCGCGAACTCCGCCTGCACGATCTCGCTGCCGCGTCCCGCGATGGTGCCCAGCTTGATCGGCAGGGACGTCTTCAGGCCCGCGCCCGCCAGCTCGATGCGCTCGATTTTGACCTTGTGCACTGGCTGCGTGCCGAGGTTGGCCAGCGGCGCGGCGATTGCGACCGTGTCGGCATCCGGTGTAGCGACCCCGGCGGCGCCGAGCGACAGGAGATTGGGCAGACGTTGCGCATAGGCGAAGCAAACAACGAACAACATCGCGACGAGGACGAAAGCGAGCTTGCGAGACACCGGGAGCCTCCAACGAATTTTGAGGTGATTGCAATGGGAAGAAATCAGCCGCACGAATCTTGCAACTAGCGCAGTAGTTGGTCAAGGCAGGGGAGGCCAGTTTGCAACTGAGTCTTTCTTTGTAATCCGGCTAAACCGTAATCCGGCTACACGCCTACCGGGAAAGGCTTGATGTGCTCTTCTTCGTTGCTGGCGTCGTGCTGCTTGAAGAAATCGAAGCGGCCCTGCAGCAGCGACATCAGCCCGGTGTACCAGTAGCCATAGACGAACAAGATGAGGAAGGGAACGGTCACGTAGTTTTCGTTGGTCACCGCGTACCACACCATGAAGCCGAAGCAGGTGCCCACGGCCATCTCGATCCAGGGAATGATGCCCAGCCGCTTGCGGTATTTCTTCGCGGCCTTCACAGCCACGCTCTTTTCGCTCTTGCTCTGCACGCTGTACTTCGGCGTGCGGGCAAAGGCAGACTGCTTGCCCATCAACGCCTCAATCACGCCCTTGGAGTTCGTGAGCGTCAGCCCGATCCCCAGCGCCATCAGGAATGGCAGGTAGAGGAAGGTCCGCCACCAGCTTTTCGGATAGAGCTCTTTCTGCGAGACCAGGTAGAAGCTGGAGATCGAAAAGGTCGAGGCAAGAAAGAGCGGGATGTCGATGTACATCATCTGGAACCAGCCCTGGTAGAAGCGGATCACCATTGCCGGCAGCAGCAGGACGCTGAGCACGATCATCAGTGGATAGCTGAAGTTGGCCGTCAGGTGATACCAGGCCTCGATCTTCTCCTTCAGGCTCACCTCAGAGCGCATCAGCCGCGGCAGGTCCTTTATCGCGCACTGGATCAGTCCCTTGGCCCAGCGCACCTGCTGGGTCTTAAAGGCCGTCATCTCGATGGGCAGCTCGGCGGGGCACTCCACGTCCTGCAGGTATAGGAACTGCCAGCCCTTGAGTTGGCAGCGATAGCTCAGGTCGGTGTCCTCGGTCAGCGTGTCGTGCTGCCAGCCGCCGGCCTCCTCGATGGCCCGGATGCGCCACATTCCGGCGGTGCCGTTGAAGTTGAAGAAGACCCCCGCGCGCGAGCGGCCGCCGTGCTCCAGCACAAAGTGGCCGTCCAGCATGATGGCCTCCACCTCGGTCAGGAACGAGTAGTGGCGGTTGATGTGCGTCCAGCGGGTCTGCACCATGCCGATATTGGGTTCGGCAAAGTGATGGATCACCTGCATCAGCCACTCGGCGGGCGGGGTGAAGTCGGCGTCGAAGATGGCGACGAACTCGCCCTTGGCGGTCTTCAGGCCGTGCTCCAGCGCCCCGGCCTTGAAGCCGGTGCGGTCGGTGCGGTGAATGTGGACGATGTCATGGCCCAGGGCGTGATAGCGCTCCACCACTCCGGCGGCCACCCGCACAGTCTCGTCCGTCGAGTCGTCGAGCAACTGGATGTCCAGCAACTCTCGCGGATAGTCCAAGTTGCAGATCGACTCTACCAGCCGGTCCACCACAAACTGCTCGTTGAAGATCGGCAGCTGGATGGTGACCCGGGGCAGTTGCGTGAAGGTCGAATTCGGCCCCGTGGTCTTCTTCCGGCGGTGGCGGTAGTACATCCAGACCAGCTGGTAGCGGTGGAAGCCGTAGGCGGCCAGGATGACGAGGACGATGAAGTAGGGGACCAGCAGCATCAGATCGAAGCCGTTGACCTGGTAGAGCCCCTTGAAGGCCGGGTTGGTCTGCTTCTGCAGGAACTGCACCACCGGATTCGGCCGGACGACGAATTCCATCAATGCCGCGGAATGAACGATCAAGGCGGATCTCGAATGCTGGATTCGGCCGGAGGCCGATCTTTCCGAAAAGCTTGATTGTACCCGAATCAGACCTCCTGCGTCCGTGATCCGACGCGATGCTGGGGACCCCCAGCCCGCTGTAGTAAGCGTGCTGGGGCGAAGCGCTGCTAGTGCTCCTCCCAGTCCGGGCCGGAGGGGTGACAGCCGCTGCAGTTATTGAGCGGGAAAGCGACTTTTCCATGACAAGCGCCGCAAAACCGGCCGTTAATGTTGGCAAACATCGAGTATGGGGGCCTCTCTGCGCGGGCCGGCGGGAATATTTCGGGATGGCACAGTTCACAGCCGCCCCAGAGGGAATGCTTCTCGTGGGAGAACGTGATTGGCTGGACCCACGAGTCGCGTGAGGTGATGGAAAGATCCCTCTTGTTCTTCATTGCCGACTCTTTTTCGGAAACGCCTTCAAGAAAATCGGTGAGTTTGATCTGGCCGGCGCTTTCCGTAGCCATCCAATCGATGCCGTAAGCGCCCTTCGGGAACTTCGCGGTATACGCCTTGTACTCGTATTGCCTTACACCCCGTTTACCCAACGAATGGCAGCGCGCGCACTGTTTGTCGGTTGTTCCATCCGAGGAGCAGGAGGCAAAGACTGCCTTCGCATCGATGGTCCTTTTTCCGTTATGGCAAGCCCCGCAATGGAAGCCCTGGCGGTTGGTGCCGGCGCGAATGCCCGTGGCGTTTGCCCGCATGGCAAAACCGATATCCACATGGCAGAGGCGGCAGGTGAACTTGGAACGGTGAAGCCAATGGTCGAAGACGACGCCCCCAGGACCGGTGGACGAGTGAGTGTCAAGAATCACCTTGCCGTAGTCCGCGGGATCCTGCGGCGGAGGACCGGGTATAGACATCTGGGCCGAGGAGGCGTTGACCAGGCAGAAAACGGCGCAGGCCAGTACCAGAGGGAACAGCCAACGCTCACTTCTTCTCATTCTTTTTTGAATCGAGCACATAAGCATAAAGGCCTCGGCACCGCTTGAGTCGTCCCATGAATACTGTTTTTCGAGTAGCGTCGAGCTTTTCGATTTCCGGCGCCAAAGAGTCGCAACGTTGAATGAGAACCGTTAACTCCTCGGCAGATAAACTCATGGCGTCCTGGGTCTTTGAGCAGACGTCGTCGAATTCCGCTTGCCAGCCTCCCTGGGCCGAGGGCGCCTCGGCGGCAGAGATGCTGGAGCCGCCGACAGCACGCACGCCGCCCAACCCGGCGAGCGCCACAATCAGCACACCCTTCATAAACACATTCGGCTTGAGCACGGACCCCTTGGACATGGATTCCTTGAACATGGATTCCTCGGCCTAAGGCTGTACCGGCTGTGAGTGGCATCGCTGGCACTCGGTCAATGGAAATGCGACGGAGGTATGGCAGGCGCCGCAGAACTTCCCTTGGGAGATGTCCACCATCGTGTACCGTGTGTCGCCCTTTTTACCGGCAAAGATCTCGGGATGACAGACCTCGCATCCGTTCCAAACCGTGTGTTTCTTGTGGGAGAAGATGATGTCGGGCATCCCTTTCACCTTGGGGGCGAGGGTAAAGTCTTTCTGCACTGGCATAGACTTCCTCAGGGTGGAAACGCCATCGAGAAAGCTCGCCGGTTTGATGACTCCAAATTCTTCGGCTTTCTCCCAATCGATGCCGTTGCCGAAGCGCGCCTTTGGCAGCGGCTCACTGAATTTGAAGAAGTCGTAGTCGCTTGCGACGTCTTGTCCGAGGGAGTGGCACCGCGCGCATCGCTTCGCCTCTGCGACAGAGCGCCGGACGGTAAGCCCGGGCTGAGAGGGTGTGCCCGGTGCTTCCGGTTTTGGGCAGGATGCAAATACCGTCTTCCCCGCCACCAGCATCGCCCCGTTGTGACACGTGCCGCAGTAAAACCCCTGCGCATTGGCGGTGGCCGTGATGCCCGTGGCTCCTGCCTTCATCACGAAACCAATATCGACGTGACAGACCCTGCAGGTGAACTTGGAGCGGTGAATCCAATGTTCGAAGACGACGGGCGGCATGTCCGCCTGCTCGGAAGAATTGTTGATGATGACTCGACCGTACTCGTAGGGAAGCGGCCTTCTCTTCTTGGTGCCCGTTTGGGACAGGCCCTGGGCGCAGAGGATCAGAGTCACCGTAAGTGCGATAAGAATTGCTTTGCGCATCGAGAGCCTCCTGCCCGAATGAACTGCGCTTAGTACGTCCTGCCTGGGCCGACACGCTCCGACTGCATGATGCGAGAGTGGGCCGCTGCTGGGACCACAACGACAAACACCCTGCTCCAGCTCTGTATTAACTTTATTAACTACGAGTTGCCCGCCGGGAGCGGTGATCCTAGTCACGACGCATGGTGACCGGGCTGGCGGAGTGGAGCGGCCAGCCCGCGTCGCAATGCGTTCGGCGACGGAGCCGAATGCCCGTCTGCGGCGGGTCCGCCGGTCGCCCCTGCTCGCGTTAACGGCTGCTCCCCCGCTTCGATCCGGCGTGGCTTCAATCTGGGGTGGCTAGCCGAGATTTTGGATATGATGGAGGGTGTCGGATCTGGGCCCTCGTTTCGGCTCGGGCGGGCCAGCCGGATTTGCTACTGCTTCGCTGCAGTTCCTCGCCCTGCAGGGCCAAAATTCTGGCCCACTTGTGAGGCAGGTCACAGCCATATTCCCGGCGGCGTAGTCGAATGACATTTTGGGGTTAAGAGATTTTCTAGTAGTGTGTCTGGCGATGTTCCGGGCTCCACCAGCCTTGGCCCCTGGATCACTCATACATACGTAATTTGGAGGACCGGTTCATGAGTCGTATGAAGGTGTGTGTAGACGGAAACGAAGCAGCAGCCTACGTCGCGCACAAAACCAATGAAGTAATCGCCATTTATCCGATCACCCCATCCTCGCCGATGGGTGAATTCAGCGATCAATGGTCCTCCGACGGCCAGCCCAACATCTGGGGAACCGTCCCGGTCGTAGTTGAAATGCAGAGCGAGGGCGGCGCCTCCGGCGCGCTGCACGGCGCACTGCAGGGCGGCAGCCTGGCGACCACCTTCACCTCCTCCCAGGGCCTCCTGCTAATGATCCCCAATATGTACAAGATTGCCGGTGAGCTGACCCCGTGCGTCATTCATGTGGCGGCCCGCTCGGTCGCCGCCCAGGGGCTTTCGATCTTCGGAGACCACCAGGACGTGATGGCCGTGCGCCAGACCGGCTGGGCGCTGCTGGCCTCCAACAACGTGCAGGAGGTGATGGACACCGCGCTCATCTCCCAGGCCGCGACCCTGGAGTCGCGCGTCCCCTTCGTGCACTTCTTTGACGGCTTCCGCACCTCGCACGAGGTGAACAAGATCGAGCAGCTCACGATGGATGACATGCGTGCCATGCTGCCGCTGGAACTCATCAGCCAGCATCGCCTGCGTTCGCTGTCTCCGGACCGTCCCATTCTGCGCGGCACCGCGCAGAACCCTGACGTGTACTTCCAGGCGCGCGAGACCGTCAACCCCTACTATCTTGCCGTGCCGGCGATCCTGCAGAACCTGATGGACCGCTTTGCCGCCATCACCGGCCGCCAGTACAAGCTGTTCGACTACTACGGAGCGCCCGACGCCGATCGCGTCATCATCCTGATGGGCTCCGGCTGCGACGTGGTCGAGGAGACCATCGAGGCGCTGCGCGCCCGTGGCGAGAAGGTTGGCTTGCTGAAGGTCCGCCTCTACCGCCCGTTCTCGATCGAGCATTTCCTTGGCGCGCTGCCCATTACGGCGCGCAGCATCGCCGTGCTCGACCGCACCAAGGAGCCCGGCTCGCTGGGTGAGCCGCTCTACCAGGAGGTGCTGACCGCGCTGGCCGAAAGCCTCGCCGCCGGAACGATCTCCTCCATGCCGAAGCTGGTCGGCGGCCGCTACGGCCTGTCCTCGAAGGAATTCACTCCGGCGATGGTCAAGGCCGTCTTCGAGAACCTCTCGCAACCGACGCCGCAGAACCACTTCACCATCGGCATCCACGACGACGTCACCCACACCTCTCTGGCCTTCGACCCCAGCTTCTCGGCCGAAGATCCGAAGACCGTGCGCGCGCTGTTCTACGGACTCGGCGCAGACGGCACGGTGGGCGCCAACAAGAACTCGATCAAAATCATCGGCGAGGACACGGACAACTACGCCCAGGGCTACTTTGTCTACGACTCCAAGAAGTCCGGCTCCATCACGACCTCGCACCTGCGCTTTGGCCCCAAGCCGATCCACTCGTCGTATCTGATCAGCCAGGCCAACTTCATTGCCTGCCACCAGTTCACCTTCCTGGACAAGATCGATGTGCTGCGGCACGCCGAGCCAGGCGCGGTCTTCCTGCTCAACAGCCCGTTCTCCAAGGATGAGGTCTGGGAGCACCTGCCGCGTCCGGTGCAGCAGGAGATCATCACCAAGAAGTTGAAGTTCTACGTGATCGACGGCTACGCCGTGGCCAAGGCCACGGGCATGGGCCTGCGCATCAACACCGTGATGCAGACCTGCTTCTTCGCCATCAGCGGCGTGCTGCCCCGCCAAGAGGCCATTGCCGAGATCAAGAAGGCCATCGAGAAGACCTACGGCAAGCGCGGCGCCGAGGTGGTGAAGAAGAACTTCGCCGCCGTCGACGCCACCCTTGAGCACCTCTACCAGGTCGAGGTTCCCGCCGAGGTCACCAGCACGGCGCAGCTTCGCCCGGTGGTTTCTCCGCAGGCGCCCGAGTTTGTGCAGAATGTCCTGGCGCGGATGATCCTCGGAGAAGGTGACTCACTGCCGGTGAGCCAGCTGCCGATCGATGGAACCTACCCCACCGGCACGGCGGCCTGGGAGAAGCGCAACATTGCCCTTGAAATCCCGGTATGGGACGAGCAGCTCTGCATCCAGTGCGGCAAGTGCGTCCTGGTCTGCCCTCACTCGGTGATCCGCGCCAAAGTCTACCCCAGCGACCAGCTGGCCTCGGCTCCGACGGGCTTCAAATCCGCCGAGCCAAAATGGAAGAACTTTGCCAGCCTCAAGTACACCCTGCAGGTCTCTCCGGAGGACTGCACCGGCTGCGCCCTGTGCATCGAGGCATGCCCCGCCAAGTCCAAGAGCGAGGCCAAGCACCGCGCCATCAACATGGTCCCGCTCCCCGGGCTGCACGACGAAGAGGTGCGCAACTGGGACTTCTTCCTGAACATCCCGGACATCGGGCGCGAGCAGCTCGGCCTCGGTCACGTGAAGGACGTGCAGCTGCTCGAGCCGCTCTTTGAGTTCTCCGGCGCCTGCGCAGGCTGCGGCGAGACCCCGTATATCAAGCTGCTCACCCAGCTCTTCGGGGACCGCGCCGTCATCGCCAACGCCACCGGGTGCTCGTCGATCTACGGCGGCAACCTGCCGACGACCCCGTACACGAAGAACAAAGAAGGCCGCGGCGTTGCCTGGTCCAACTCGCTCTTTGAAGACAATGCCGAGTTCGGCCTGGGAATCCGGCTGTCGATCGACAAACAGCGCGACTTCGCCCGCGAGCTGCTGGGACGGCTGGTAGACCAGTTGCCCGTGGAACTCGTGAACGCCATCCTTACCGACTCTGCCAAGGGCGAAGCGGCCATCGCCGCCCAGCGCGCCCGCGTTGCCGAGCTCAAGAAGCTGCTGGCAACGATCGACTCAGCCGATGCCCGCGTCCTGCTCGACATCGCAGACATGCTGGTGGAGAAGTCGGTGTGGATCGTCGGAGGCGACGGCTGGGCCTACGACATCGGCTTCGGCGGCCTCGACCACGTTCTGGCCTCCGGTCGCAACGTCAATATCCTTGTGCTGGACACCGAGGTCTACTCCAACACGGGCGGTCAGGCGTCCAAGGCGACCCCGCGCGGCGCTGCCGCCAAGTTCGCCGCCGGCGGCAAGCCGGGTCCCAAAAAGGACCTGGGACTGATCGCCGCCAGCTATCCGGTTTACGTTGCCCGCGTGGCCATGGGCGCCAGCGATCTGCAAACCTTAAAGGCGTTTAATGAAGCCGAGGCCTTTGATGGGCCGTCGCTCATCATCGCCTACAGCCACTGCATCGCGCACGGCTATGACATGGCCCACGGACTCGAACAGCAGAAGCTGGCAGTGCAAAGTGGACACTGGCCTTTGTTCCGGTACAACCCGAATACCGCGTTGGGGAATCCTACCTTTGTCCTCGATAGCCGGGCTCCCAGCATTCCCCTCGATCAGTACATTTATAACGAAGCCCGCTATACGATGCTTCGCCAGAGCGATCCGCAAGCTGCCCGGGAACTCCTCGGACAGGCTCAGCAGGACGTGGAAGCGCGCTGGAAGCATTACGAGGCTCTTGCTCATACGTCCGCGGCTGCAGCTGCCGCCGCCAAGGGAGAACAGAAATGATCGACCTATCCACGCAGTACCTCGGACTCGAACTACGGAATCCTCTGGTGGTCGGTGCTTCGCCTTTATGCAACGAAATCTCCAACCTGCGCGAGATGGAGGATGCCGGCGCGTCTGCCATTGTCCTCCGCTCGCTCTTCGAGGAGGAGATCAACAGCGAAGTTTATGAACTGGACCGCTTCCTGTGCGAATGCTCCGATATTGGCGCCGAGAATTCCAACATTTATCCCGATCTCAGCAAGTTCGGCATCGGTCTGGACCGCTACCTGGAGCGCATCGCGGAGGCCAAGCAGGCGATCTCGATTCCCGTCATCGCCTCGCTCAACGGCATCTCCCGTGGCGGCTGGATCAGCTATGCCCGTGAGATGCAGCAGGCCGGCGCCGACGCCATCGAGCTGAACGTCTACTTCATCGCGACCGACCCCACCGAGGGAAGCGAGCGCATCGAGGCGCGCTACCTTGACCTGGTCACGGAGGTCCGCTCCACCGTCACCATCCCGGTTGCGGTCAAGCTCGGACCGTATTTCAGCTCCTTCGCCATCATGGCAAGGCGGCTGGAGGACGCCGGGGCCGACGGCCTGGTGCTGTTCAACCGCTTCTATCAGCCCGACTTCGATCTGGAAGCGCTGGAGGTGCGGCCCTCGCTGAATCTTTCCGACAGCAGCGAGCTGCTCCTCCGCCTGTTCTGGACATCGATCCTTTACGAACACATTCAGGCCGACATCGCCATCACTGGCGGCGTGCACGTGGCCGAGGACGTGGTCAAGTCGATCATGGCCGGAGGCAAGGTTGCCATGCTCTGCTCAGCTCTGCTCAAGAACGGCATAGGTTACCTGCGCCCGCTGCGCCATCGCCTGGAGTTCTGGATGGAAAAACACGGCTATGAGAGCGTGCGGCAGATGCAGGGCTGCATGAGCCAGAAGAACGCCCCCAACCCCAAGGCATTGCAGCGCGCCAACTACATGAACGTGCTCTCCAGCTACACCGAGGTGCTGAAGTAGCCTGCCCCTGGGTGGTTCGGATTTGCAAGGAGCGGCCCAGCGCCGCTCCTTCGCTTTGGTGCGCAGCTTGCGATTGCATCATGGCCGGGTCTCACCCTTGGCTGTGCGGCTGGCATGTTCACCAGCTTTGGACAGAGGCTCGCGACGCGATTACGGCGATCCTCCGGGCACAGATTTCGTACAACCTTGAGCGAGCGATCCAGATCTAACCGGATGGGTAAATTCCAAATATGTCCGGCCCTCCAGGAAGGAGTCGATTATGAAGTATTCGCTCGCAACACTCGCTGCTTTTGTGGTGTTCCTGTTCGCAACCAGCCTGGCCTTCGGTGAGGAGATTTCCGGCACCCTGTCCAGTTGGAGCACGTCGCCCACGGGTATCTACAAAGATTCCGAGATTCTGTGCGGCTCGCCGTTCCCCATGGCTGCCAATCCGGCGCTGGTCAATGGCGCCCACCGGGACATTCTGCCTTCGGAAGCACTTCCGCTGTCCATGTCCGCCAACCTCTCCAGTTGGGACACGGCCCCTACGGCTGTGTATTTCGGGCACCGGAACGCTGTTGGGTCACCATTTCCAATGGCTGCCGACCCGGCACTGGTCTCCGGTGGAGATCGGTCAGATCGCAAACTCTCGGATGTGGATCTGAACTGGCACGATCAGGACTACACCGGTAATCCCCCGGATTCTGCATCGCCATTCCCGCTGCAGGCCGCTCCACACTCCAGGTTTTAAGGGAGCAGGTCTAATGGAGAAGGTTCTAATGGAGAAGGTTCTGATGTAGAAGCT
>WNGF01001184.1_pt1 | contig 45759 bp, 52 predicted proteins | sample 5400641 | NCBI WGS metagenome assembly WNGF01 (sample SAMN13153371, study PRJNA577476) | soil metagenome | isolation source: 80 cm soil or saprolite under grassland replicate 2 | place: USA:California | collected 2016-06-15 | reverse complement strand
CCCCATGACCCAGGCGCAGGTCGACGCCCAGGCGAACGCGGAATTGTACGCGAAGGTGAGTCAGGCCGAGCAGGATCTGGCGGGCGCGCAGCTCACCTCGAAGGCCAACCCGAATGGCACGACCAGCTACACGGTCGTCACCGGCGTCGGCAGTAATCAGGCGACCGTCCTGCGCTTCCTGCCGGTCGACCTGACCGTGAAGGCCGGTGACAGCGTGACCTGGCTCGGCACCGACCCACATGAGATTCATACCGTGACGTTCTACGACCCCGCAGGCAAGGTGCCGGAGTTCGTCGTGCCGCAGCCGCAGCCGAACGGCCCGCCCAAGCTCGTTCTTCCCCACGCTGCTCCTGAGGGCGACAAGCAGGTGGATAGCCAGGAACTGTACAACTCGGGCATCTTAGGACCGGGGCAGAGCTACACCTTCACGTTCCCCAAGCCCGGCGTGTACACCTATGTCTGTGTCATCCATGCGGCGCAAGGCATGTTCGGCAAGGTCACCGTCCAAGCAGTCGGGGCGGCGCCCAGTGGTGCGCCACGGCCGGCTGGCCTGCCGAGGACCAGCGAAGGTGCGCAATCGGCGCCGCTGGTCCCACTCGTGGTCGGCGCATTCCTGCTCGTGCTGCTTGGCGCGCTGATCCTGCGTCGCCGAGCAGCACAGATCAGGTGAGGCGCCGGCGAGACGCTCAGGGAGGAGGAGAGCAACCTCACGGGCCGTATCCTCCTTGGATACGGCCCGTCTTGTGTGCCATGACGTGACCTCTGGGAGCGGCAACGCTCACACGGGCGGTATCGGGCGCTATACTATCCGACATGAACACGACGACGCGCTTGCCTCGTGCTGCCAGGACGCCCTTGCCGGCGTTGGCGGACTTCCTGCAGCCCTTCCATATCCAGTTTGGTCGGCGGGAAAGCCAGGCCGCCTTGGAGCGCTATCTGACCGGCCTCTTGACCGATCATCCGCGCAAGAACTGCGACACCTTGGCAGCCATCCTTCCTGACACGAGCGAACAACAACTCCAAGGGCTGCTCACCACCATGCAGTGGGATGCCGACGCGCTCAATTGCCAGCGCGTGGAACGCTTGCTATCCCTACCCAGCGCGGGTGATGCCGTGTTGATTTTCGATGATACCGGCTTTCTCAAACAAGGTCGCGCTTCGGTCGGTGTGGCACGCCAGTATACAGGCACGATTGGCAAAGTCACCAACTGCCAGGTGGCTGTGACCTGCGTGTATGCCGAGCGCACCCTGGCATGGCCGGTGGCGGCCCGGTTGTATCTGCCTGAGTCGTGGTGTGCGGATGCGGCACGATGGACCAAGGCCCACATTCCCGATACCGTTCAGTTTCAGACCAAGCCCGAGCTGGCCCTGGCACTGCTGGATCAAGCCAATGCCTGGGGCATTCCGCACGCCTGTATCACAGCCGATGCCGATTACGGCGACAATCCCAACTTTCTCAACGGCCTGGAAACGCGCAACGAACGCTATGTCGTCGCGATCCGGGCGGACTTCCGGGTGGCGCTCGCGGGAGGCGGGGTGCCACGGCTGCAGCGTGTGGAGGCCGTCATGGCGGCACGGGCGAGGCGCCATTGGCGCACCATCTGTTGGCGCGAGGGGAGCCGTGGCTGGCTGGCGGCTGAATTTCATGCGGTGCGGGCGTGGCGTCAAGATGCTGTGGGCCAGTGGCATCGCGGGTGGTTGATCGGCGAACGAGCGCAGGGCGAGAGCACTGGCGATCGGGCCTATTACTGGAGCGACTTCCCCAGCACCACGCCGCTGGACGTGCTGGTGGAATATGCGCATCGTCGGCATCCGATCGAGCGCTTCCACCAGGATGCCAAGGACGAATTGGGCTGGGAGGAGTACCAAGGGCGGCTGTGGTCCGGCTTCGATCGGCATGCGGCGTTGATCATGCTGAGCGATAGCTTTTTGGTGTGGCAGGAGTGGCAGCAACGAGACCAGCAACCGGTGGCGCGTGGGCGTCCGCGCGGGGCTTTTTCCCCCTCGACCGGATCGCCGCCGCAGCTCGCTGGCGGCGATCCACCGGCAGGTGAGTGAAGAGCTGCTGTATCGAGGCGATTGAGGAACTGATCTCAACCAACCGCATCGAAGAGTATCGGCCTCGACGGAACTGACAAAGTAGTACTAAGCGCATCTTTCTGACCTTCACAAGCGTTCCTGTATATAGAGGATGTGAGAGGAGGTGCGCGATGGTGCGTTGCGAATGTGGTCGGCGGTGCGAGTTCGTGTGGTCGCAGCTCTGCGGTCACTGCCTGGCGATTATCTTGGGCCGGGTACTCCATCTGTTGAAGTAATATAGTCAGCTTTGAAGCGCCGGCTCCCTATGGGGTCGGCGTTTTGCGTTGGTAAGGAGAGCGAATGAAGGTGCTCCCTACACCGTTACTCATGCCGCACCCATGCGTGCGTAGGGCAAAAGCAATGCCCCGCCAGCACCAGGCCAGCGGGTGCGCCCATCGCCTCGGAGTGGTATCATTGGATGGTCGGCACGGCAGAATGGCGTACAGTGCGTCGGCGCACCCGAAAGCGGATAACGTGATTGCACATTGGCGGTATCTTAAATACATCTTACGCCATAAGTGGTTTGTATACCTAGCGTGCCGCGCGATTGGTGTCGGATTCTGGCAGGCTGTTATTCATGACTGGTCAAAGTTCCGCCCGCGTGAGTGGGTGCCCTATGTCGATTACTTCTACCGGCGCGGTGGCAAAGATAAGTACAGCGCGGCAGGCGGCGCGTATAGCCCCGGTTACGACGATGCGTTTGATACAGCGTGGTTATTCCATCAGCACGCCAATCCCCACCATCATCAGCATTGGGTACTGCTTCAGGACGATGGACAAGTCAAAGCGCTGCCGATGCCCGAGAGGTACCTACGCGAAATGATAGCCGATTGGATCGGAGCCGGCCGCGCGCTAGGCCATGGCGACGATGTAGAGGGTTGGTACGCACGGAACAAAGACAAGATGGTACTACATCCTGATTCGCGTGCCCGCGTTGAACAGCTATTAGAGCAGCGTCGGTATGCTGGTGGACCGTGGCGGAGATGACAGAGATTGAGCGCACCCGAGCGACGATCGCCCGGCTTGAAGCGAAGCTGGCCAGCGCCAAAAGGGCGAGCGCCGAACTACTATTTCCGGGGGCGGGCATAAGAATGCCCCCAGCCGAAGCCAGGGGCGCATAGTCCGAAGCCGCTGCTGCTTTCGCGGTGTTAGTTCCCGCATCCACCGCTAGGCGGCGGGGGTTGTTGGTGACCGGGGCATCCATGGTTGCTGCCAGGACCGCCACCAGCATCAGCAAACACGGGTGTTGCCAGGGTAAGCGCAAGTAAGACGGCGAAGACCACCCGGAGCAGTTTTCTCTTCATGTTGAGCATCCCTCCTAGTACTGTCTATCTACACAGCCGACATCGATACCGATCTCGGACTACGCCGCAAGGCCATACTATGCACTAAACTACGGTACCGCATTCGGGGCGATACCCTACAATGGAACCCATGGAGCGGGGCAAGAGGAACAACGACCTACTCTAGTATATCAGGAGCGTCAATAGAAAGAAGGTAAAAACGTCATCCTTGCCGGCATCAGATCAGCGGCGGCACACAAAAAGAGCGCCCGCTCAAAGGCCAGCGCTCGTACGAAGACAACGCCCCTGGCTCATCACCAGGGGCGCTGCTGCTATCAGTAGGCATTATGTCAGTAGGTTGGCGACGCTGCCGGCGGCTGGCCTGGCTGTTGACTTGGCTGTTGAGTTGAATAGCTACTGCCACAGCTGGCCAGTGCGATGGCCAGCAGTATTGCTGATCCTACTCGAATAAGTTTTGTATGCATACTGTACCTCCTTACCTCTTACCCCCTTTTACGTAATCAGCACAGGACGCGAATCTCTATAGCACGAGCGCCGGCCAGCGCCAAGCCAATGGGGACGACCATGTGCATAAAGGACAAAGCAACGCCCCCAGCTGTCACTAGGGGCGTGCGATGATCCGGGGGTAGCTACTGACCTACGGCGTCAGCTGGCGTAGCGGACCCTTGTCGTCCTCGAACTGCTTGGTGCTCAGGACCTGCACACCGGCATTGTGATCACCGTTGAAGGGAGTCACCCCAGCGCCGCAGCCCGCCGCCTGCGCGTCCGTCGGCGAGTTGAACCACAGGCCCAAATGGTAGGTGTGGATCGGTCCAAACGCCGGATTACTTGATGCATCGGGGTTCGGCCCATCGTCGTGGACGACCGGCGCGGAGCCACTGCCTGGAGCGACGGCAAAGGTCTCGATATTGAAGCGCCCGATGAACTGCTGGTGCGCTTTACCATCCCCATTGGTCTCGACATCGCCTTGATACCACGACACGCCAAAGGGCTTATTGGGCAGTTGGATGACAAAGAAGTCGAACTCGGTCTTGGGCGGCAGACCGGATGCATCGACATCCATAATCTCGACCGGGCCAATCGAGTGGATTTTCACCTTGGCTTTGGCGTTCGGCAAACAGTTCGCGCCTTCCGCTGTGGCTGATCGCACCATGTCAAACGTGATTGAGTGGCTCTTTGCCGCCACGGCCCCAACGACCATCAGGGTGGCCAAGAGTGCTGAAACGAATCCTACGAGAAGGTTACGCACGCGACGCAACCTGCTTGGCTGTACTCGCTCGCTCATTGATCTATCTCCTGGTAAAGGTTGGGCTGCGGTAATCGTTGTCAGTTCCTTTCTCCCGGCAGCAGCATAGCATAGGCATGCCTGCATCACGTTCAGCACAGCGACGGAGGGCGTGGTGAGGGAAAACTTAGCAAAAGATAGTCTCACTCGTAGCGCTCTATGCCTGGTAATGCTACGCTGCTGAGTCAGGTTTGTTTACCTGCCTGCTCAGGATACTCGGTCAGTATCGTAGGGATGTCGAAGAAAATAGGGGGAAGCGAACTGTTACGACATTCCCGCACTGCCAATGGTGGCATAGCAGAGCGCCCCGGTTGCCCGAGGTGTGTAGCTAGGACGCGATCGGCTAGGTCGAAGGGCGCAGCGCGGCTCACAAGCTCTTGCGGGCCCGGGGCTGGGTGAGGTCAGTCATTTGGGTCTGGCTCCGCTGGGATTGGATCGAGTTCCCGCACCTTCTCAAGGATATCCTGTATCTGCCTCGTTCGTTGTCGTTCCCGGATGATCTGTGGTGTGTCTTCAGCATCATCTAAGGCCGCGAGCAGTGCCGTGGTGGCCGTATCGACCTGCTCTATGGCTTTATGCCATTCACCAAGTAAGTGGTGTTGCTCTTCGATTGGGCGGTGGCTATTGATTGCCGCTAAATACAGGGCGCGCGTATGATGGTAGTTTTGACTATGCCAGTAGAAGTCTTGGCGGAGTGTCGGCAGATCAGGCGGGTCCATATGTGTCTCCTTGCTTCGCATAAGGTCATGTTGAGTCTCATTATCTCGGCTCAACAGTCACTAATATGAAGTATACTGCAAATGTGAAGCCCCGCCAGCACCCAGCCAGCGGGGCGCGTGGTCAGCACAGCAGACTGCTCTATCTCACGCGCCGAAGGCGGTCAGCTGCAACCCCTCATCCGGCGTGCCGTATGTCGATTACGGCAGAAACTGCCTGTAGCAACGCATCTTCCGTTATACTACCACCACGCCAGAGCTACGACCCGAACACGGATTGGTGCGACCGAGCCCGTGCTGCAACCTGGTCCCCGGTCATCGACGATGTCATTACTGGTGGCATGTGCCGACTTCGGTGCAAGACCCCGCTGATCAAGCTGGATTTCGCGTTGACTGGGCTGGCGTGTGATTTCACTCGTCCGCTGAGAGGAGATAGAGCAATGCCACTCGGACGCACACCCCGCAAACAGCGCTTGGACGAATTAGCTTGTGTCCATCCTAACGCTGCTGGTCTCGACATTGGCAGTGAAGAAATCGTGGTTGCTGTGCCTCCCGCTCGCGATCCGCAGCCTGTACGCCTGTTTCAGACCTTTACGCCTGATCTGCACGCTCTCCTCGCCTGGCTGCTAGAGTGCGGCATCACAACCGTCGCCATGGAGTCCACCGGCGTGTACTGGATTGCGATTTATGAGCTGTTGGAGCAGGCTGGCATCACATGCTATCTCGTCAATGCCCAGCATGTCAAGATCGTTCCAGGACGCAAATCAGATTGGAATGACGCTCAATGGCTTCAGAAGCTGCACATGCTCGGCTTGCTCCAAGCCTCGTTTCGGCCCGACGCCGAAATCCGCTCCTTACGCCTCCTCGCCCGCCATCGGGCCGAGTTGATACGGCATCGTGCGCCGCATATTCTGCACATGCAGCAAGCCCTCAAGCTGATGAACATCCAACTGAGTGAGGTGCTCTCCGACATCACCGGCCTGACTGGCCAGGCAATTGTCCGTGCAATTGTGGCCGGCGAGCGAGATCCGGCAAAGTTGGCCGAGCTGCGTCATCCGGGCTGCAAGCATACAGAGGCTGAGATTATCAAGGCCTTGACCGGCACGTGGCATGCAGCACAGATCTTCATTCTTGAGCAGAACTTGCAGCTCTATGATTTCTACACCGCGCAACTCTCAGCCTGCGATCGCGAGATGGAGCGCTATTATCAGGCGATGGTGTCGCGCCACGACAAGGACGCGCCATTGCCAGATCTGCCGAAAGCCAAGCCGGGCTCCAGATCGAAGAACGAGCCGAACTTCAATGTGCGAGCGCAGCTAGCGCGCATCGTCGGGGTCGATCTGGTCGGGGTGATGGGCTTGTCGGCCTCCAGCGCGCAGACGATTATTACCGAAATCGGCACTGATATGACGCGCTTCCCGACGGTCAAGCACTTCTGTGCCTGGCTGGGGTTAGCGCCACGCAATGACATCTCAGGTGGTAAGGTGTTGCGGTCGCGGACACTGAAAGTTCGCAGCCGGGCCAATCAGGCCTTCCGTCAGGCGGCTGAGTCGGTCGCGCGCTCGCAATCGTCGTTTGGCAGGTACTTTCGGGCGATGCGGGCGCGGCTGGGACCAGAGCAGGCGATTGTGGCAACGGCGCACAAGATCGCGCGGGTGGTCTATCATTTGCTGACGACCAAGGAGCCGTATCGCGAGGAATGTGCGGAGGAAGCTGAGAGGAAGCGGCACGAGCGCGAGCTGAAGCAACTGGCGCGGCGTGCGCAGAAATTGGGGTATACCCTCAATCCGCTCGCAGCACCACCGTCTGCACCCAGTCCATAACGTGGCGGCCAGGGCAGTTTCTCGCCAACCACCCATGCGCCATACCGCACGTCGGTACGGCAGGAACTCCATCAAAACCGGGCGATCGATGGGAGTTTCTGAGCATGCCCGTGTTAGGCCGCACGGCACCTCTGTTACTTCCCATGCAACAGCGCCACAACCGGGCTGAAGCTGTCGATAGAGTCACCAAACACAGTGATGTAGGAGATTCCATAGCGCGCACGGCGTTGCTGGAGATCCGCCGCAATTTGCTCGACCGTGCCGATCAAGAACTGCGGCGACTCAAGAATATGATCAGCGCTTGGTGGATTTGCCGTCACTGTTGCGGGCCAACTCGCTAGCATGCTCGCAATCTGCTCAGCGCCCTGCCGTCGATCATTGGTTATGGCAATCGCCCAGATAACGATCTGGATCTCGAGATCAGCTAGGCGCGGTCCTGCCGCCTCACGTATCCATCCGATCCGTTGCTCAATCATTGCTGCCGCTGTCGTGGCCAGGTCTTTCGCGCCGGCGGTGGTTCCCTTCACATCCAGACCAATGATATTGGCCTCTCGTGCAGCGAGAGTCAGCACCTTCTTTCCGCCACCACCGATAAAAATCGGTGGATGCGGCCGCTGCATTGGTTTCGGGTGCAGGTCCAGATCCTGAACCTGGTAGGTGCTGCCGTTGAAGGTTACCGGGCCATCGCCCCACAAACCTTTGATCAACTGAACTGCCTCTGCGAGGCGTTGTATCCGTACGCTGGCGGGATCAAAGGGAAGTCCAGCAACGGTATAATCGTAGTGAAACCATCCTGGTCCGAGGCCAAACTCTAAGCGACCATCGGAGAGCAGATCGAGTGTGGCAGCTTCAGCAGCCAACATGACCGGATTGTGGAAGTCATTCTGGCGACGGTGCTTTGCTATCTTCTTGTGATGGCATCGTACGCACCGTCTGGATCACGTTTGGCTTATCTTTCGCCATCCCCTACTGAGGCTGGTCATTGCATCTTACCACCTGTTTCAATCGGTGCAAGCTTTGATAAGCGGCCCAACGCCCTGCGCGTTAGCCACCGCCCCTGCGAGGAAGGCATCAATAAGTCGGGAAAGCATTCTTCAAAAAACGTCCGATCTTGAGCGCACCGACCGGGGCGGTCGGCTACATACGCATGTTCGGCGGCGTCGTGATCGGTATGAGAAACCGGTTCATACACGTCTGTGCCGGCTTTTGCTGATTCAGGCGTGGGTGCGCATGCTGGCGTGTTAGTGATGGGTTGCCCCACCATTCACATTGATCGTTTGGCCAGTGATAAAGTCACTGTCGTCCGAGGCCAGAAAAACCACCGTCCCTGCCAAGTCTGACGGCACTTCGTTCCGCTTGATGATCTGCTGTTCTACGACCGCGGCCTGGATGTGGGAAATCGTTTCCGGATCCGCGAGCCCCTGTGTCCCCTCGGTCAGCGTGAAGCCTGGGGTAATGCTGTTGACGTTAATCCCCGTGCCCGACAGCTCGCGCGCGAGCGCTCGGCTGAACGCGAAGACGGCTCCTTTTGATGCCACGTAATCTACCCCTCCGACACCAAGCCAGATGGTGTCGGAAGAGATGTTGATGATCTTGCCTTTGCCCTGTTGTCGCATGACAGGAATGACGGCTTTGCAGCAGAGCCACATCCCCTTGATGTTCACCGCCATCACGCGATCCCAGTCGGCTTCCTGGATCTGATCAAAGGGGGTGGCTTTTGCCAAGACAGCAGCGTTATTGACCAAGATGTCGATCCGACCGAAGTGCTGTAACGTCTGGTTGGCCATTGCCTGAATACTCTGTGCATTGGCAACGTCAGCCGTGATCCCGAGCACCTCACCGCCGGCTTGCTGGACTTTGGCGACGGTCTGCTCACAAGATAGGATGTCGGCGGCGACTACCTTGGCGCCCTCTCGTGCCAGGGCGAGGCAATACTCCTGGCCGAGGCCACGAGCCGCCCCTGTAACAATGGCCACGCGCTCTTTGAGTCGCATATCCCTACCCTCCAATCGTCTGACAGTGGACAGCGCAGTTGGTTGAAACGGGCGAGCATCCCTATAGTATGGGCCGCGCGGGTCGTAGTATACGGACAACCAAGGCGTTTGTCGAGGGTAGCAACCGAACTGTCAATTGAGCTGAGAATATCCAAACGCCCTCTAACTGTTACCGGTATCTCTCGGAACAGAATACTACTTCCAGCATGTGACAACCACCATGTATATCAATACACTACCAAGCTGGACGGCGTGGGACGTCCTACTCCACACTGGCAACGGCGAAACCACCCCATGCGCGCTCTTTCTCAGTCTCTCGCCTCAGAGTGCGCTGCTCGCGCAGCGTCAGTCCGCAAGACTGGAGCAGTTCGGACAGACGCTCGCGCGTCGGCGGCGTGCTGTCGATCCCGAACTTGAACGGTTCACCAGCCGCACGCGTCGCCGCTCTCCCGTAGCGCCATTAGCGCGTTCGACTCGGTGGCCTCGGTCGTGAAGTAGTCGAACACGACGACGCTGCCCTTGGCGGTGCTGGCGATCTTGCGCAGGGTGTCCTCGACGGCTTCCCGCTCCAGGTACATCATCACGCCCTCCCAGAGGAAGAGGGCTGGCTTCGCGGGGTCGAAACCCGAATCCACGAGCCGCGCCAGCCAGTCCTCCTTCTCGAAGTCGGCGGCCACGAACGTGACCGCGGACGAGTCGATGCCAGCCTTCGCGAGCGTCTCGCGCTTGACCGCCTGCGTCTTCGGCGCGTCGACCTCGAAGGACCTGACCCGCGTGTCCTTCGGCAATCGGTACGGGCGCGTGTCGAACCCCGCGCCGAGGATGACGAACTGGTCCATCTCGGCGAGGTATCGATCCACGGCCTCGTCGAAGAAGGTCACTCGGGCTGAGGCCTCGTACTGCTTGGGAACATCGCCCTCGAAGGGATACCTGAAGGCCTTGGGTACGTAGCCGGTCACGCGGTGAGCCAGCAGCGTGGGGAAGCTCGCCATGCGACTGGCAACAGGGGGAACGCCCGGCAGCAGCGGCATCAGGCGATTCGCCGGCTCGTCTTGTCTGGTGCCCAGGTTGTGCATCGCCCACCGTGCGGAGAGCGGACCCTGGGCTGTCGCGGACACACCCGACGGGTTCCCCGTGAGGAAACCCTTGCCAACCCAGATCACGTAGCCGAGAAGCGAGACCGGGAACAGAAGGATGCTGATGATGTAGTAGACGGTGGTCGCGATGAAGTCGCGCATAGCATCGAACCTCTTCCTCATGGTGCGAACGAGAAGTAGACGGATATTCGTCTACCGAAACACCTGCCGAGATCCGCTTGGTCACGATTGCCGATCGGGAAGCCGATATCTTTGAGTTCCTGGCCGATGCTGACGATCTGCAAGCCTCCTCTGTCATCCGTGCGGCGCAGAACCGGCGTCTGAAAGGCGAAGTCGCGCTGCTGTGTGCACACATGGCCAAGCAGGAGGTGGTCGGAACGGTCACAGTCGAGGTGGCAACACGACCGAGCAAGCCCGCTCGACAAGCGGCTCTGCTTGTTCGCGTGGCACACCTGACCCTTCAACCGCCAATCCGACCTGCAGACGATGCTGCAGTTTGGTTGGAGCCGCTGCAGGTCTGGGCGATCTTCTTGCATGAAGAGACTCCACCTGAAGGGGTTGAGCCGCTCGACTGGCTGCTGCTGACGAATGTGCCGATTGAGACCTGGCAGGATGCAACCGAGCGGATTGGCTGGTATTGCCTGCGGCCACAGACCCTATCGTGGCATAAGATCCTCAAGTCGGGCTGCACAATTGAGAACTGCCGCCTGGAGAGCGCCGAGCGTCTCAAGCCCTATGTGACCCTGATGGGCATCATTGCCTGGCGATTATTCTGGCTGACGCATATCAATCGGCAGATGCCAGAAGCAGCGTGTACGACTATTCTGGCGGAGCACGAATGGAAAGCGCTCTATACCGCCATCCATCGCCGTGCGAACCTTCCCACAACGCCACCGACTGTTCGTCAGGCAGTACGCTGGATTGCGCAACTTGGCGGGTTCTTAGGCCGCAAAGGTGATGGTGAACCCGGTATCACCACCATCTGGCGCGGTTGGTCTCGTTTAGCCGATATGGCCGATTTGTACCTGATTACCCATTCTCCGGAAGATACCGGTAACAGTTAGCAGGTTGGGCAGGATGCTGATGTAGCGGTTGGAGCAGCGGTAATCGTGATGTGTTGGCCATCGATGGTAAGGTGATCAACATGGAAGCCAGGAAGATCAAGCAGTTGAGTAAGCATAGACATAGATTTAGCGTGAGATCGAAGAACGCCTCCTTATTCAGTAATGGGTGGGATCATACTACAAAAGCACAACCTTTGCGGGAGAGCCTGTTTGGGTGGCGGTCATGGCTCATTATAAGGGTTCATGAACCATTATAAGGCGCACAGTGACACTGCTGGCACCACTGGCGATATCCGCTGTGTGCTCTATCTGCGCGTCTCGTCGCCCAAGCAGGTCAAGGGTGTGTCGTTAGAGGACCAGGAGCAGCACGGGCGAGCGCACGCCGCGCGCATGGGCTGGACGCTCACGCGCAGCTACATTGAGCCAGGACGATCGGCCTTTACCGAAGATCTCACCAAGCGGGTTGCGCTTCAGGAGTTGCTGGCTGATGCCCGGCAGCGCCGGTTCGATGTGGTGCTGGTCTACATGCTCAACCGCTTCGCCCGGAACGTGCCGGCGCAGTATGCCGTCGCGGCCGAGCTGGAGCGCTACGGCATCCAAATTGCCAGTGTCACGGAGCCGATCGAGCGCGCGACCGCCTCCGGCCGGGCAACGTTCGGCATGCTGGGGGTGATGGCCCAGCTCCAGAGCGACCAGCTCTCCGAGAAAATGCGTGACACCCGCCTGGCTGAGGCACGCGCCGGTCGCCATGTCGGCCCGGTGCCGATTGGCTTTGAGCGCCAGCATGGCATCCTTGTCCCCAACCTCCAGTCGCCACTCCCCATCCAGGCCTTTGAGTTCTATGCGACGCGCCAGCACAGCTACGCGACCGTCGCCGACGCGCTCAATGCCGTGGGCTATCGCACGTCAAGTGGCGGCCTGTTTACGAAGTTCCAGGTTGAGGAGATGCTCAAGAACCTGGTCTACATCGGCCAGGTACGGTGTAACGGCCAGGTGTTTCCGGGCGCGCACCAGCCGCTCATCAGCCAGGAGCTCTGGGACGCCGTGCAGGTCGAGATCGCCTGTCGCGGAGCTGCGGCTGACCACAGCCACCGCGCGGCGTCCGGGCCAGCGCTCCTGTCCGGTCTGGCGCGCTGTAGTAACTGCGGCGCGCTGATGTGGCGGAGCGGGCGGAACAGCGCCTACTATCATTGCAGCCGGATCCTTACCCGGCAGCCGCTGGATGCAGACCGTGGGCTCTACTGTAATGGGCGCGGGGTGCAGGCGGCAGCGGCCGAGGCGCACGTCCTGCTCTCGCTGATGGCCTTGACCGGTGATCAGGAGGTGCTTGCCCAGGCACAGCGCGAGCTCAGTGGGGTGGCGACGGCAGTACCGGTCAACCGACCGGCGCGGGACGCACAGAAGATCGAGGAACAGATCCGGCGGCTCGGACGGCTGTATCAGGCGGGGCTGAAAACCGATGCAGAGTTCGAGGCCGAACTGGCGACGCTGCGGGCGCAGCTCGCGGCGGCACAGCTGGCCAGTAGCGAGGGCATCCCTGACCTCCAGCACACGTCAGCGCTGCTCGCCGACGCGCCCATGCTGATCGCGCAAGCGACCGACGAGGAGCGGCGGATGCTCCTGCAGGAAGTCTTCGACGTGATCTACCTGACGCCCCACCAGGCGATGGCCATACGTCCGGCAGCACCATATGCAGGCATATTAAAAGCGCTCGATTCGTCGAGCGCTTTTAACCAATGTTTCGTTCAGTGGGCCGGGTGGGCTTCCACCCTGCGCAACGAACCATTCTTTACCACACTCTTCAAGCAACTTAAGGTGCCGCAGCGATTTGGTGTCGCAGCACGAGCCGCTTCGCTTCCAACATCTGTTGCACGACACAATCAATGGGTCAAGCTGTTCGTCGGGAAGCCATATGTATCAGAAATATGCGGCGCATTAGCGAACGTTAGCCCAGACCTATGCTCCCTTTGCCTTTCTAATCTCTGCACAGAGCGCTGGGATAACCTTGTGCAGATCGCCGATAATGGCGTAGTCAGCCTGAGCGACGATCGGCGCTTCAGGGTCGGTGTTGATAGCTAGGATATGCTTGGCACCTTTGCACCCGACCATGTGCTGGATCGCACCGCTCACCCCACAGGCAATATACAGTTCTGGTGCGATCCGCGTGCCCGTCTGGCCGATCTGATCAATGTGAGGCCGCCAGCCCACGCTGGTGACGGCGCGCGAGCAACCTACGGCAGCGCCAAGCAGGCCGGCGAACTCTTCCAACACCTGAAACCCCTCCGCGCTTCCTACGCCACGACCACCGCCGATCACGACCCGCGCGTCGCCGAGTGAGATCTTGTCCAAGGCCGGCTCGACCCGTTCCACGACGCGGACACGGAAATCCTTTTCGGCCAGCGTGGGTGTGAAGGCGTTAGAGGTGAGCCCGCTAGCTGTGGGCACCGCCTCGGCCTGAACCGTGTGCGGCGCGACGGTCAGCAGTTTCACTTGCCCGTGCAGCTGTGCCTCTTCCAGCAGGCTCCCTCCCCAACGCAGACGCGTGACCAGGAACGTGTCGTCGGGCTGCACAGCTGTGCAGTTGGTGGCCAGCGGCAGGTTCATGCGGGCGGCAACATGAGCCATCACCTCGTTCCCACGATCGCTGCCTGCGGCAATGACCAGCTGCGGGTTGAGCGCGGAGATCAGCTCGACGATGCTCTGTGCCCAGGCTTCTGGCGCATAGTCGCCCAGTCGCTCATGCTGTGCGAGGTGAACCGCAGCGACGCCACATGCGGCGAGTTGATCCGCTAGTGGCCGCGCCGCGTCACCGATGAGCATGGCGTGCAGCGGGACATGCAACTGGCCCGCCAGCGCACGTGCCAGTGTGAGCATCTCGAACGACAACGGACTCAGTTTTCCGCGCTCGTGTTCGACTAGTCCGATGATCATCGTTACACCAACCTCAATGTTCGCAGAAGTTCGACCGCTCTGCGCGCGGCCTCCGGTCCCTGGCCGAGAATCTCGACCTGACCGCTCTGCGCCGGCGGCAACTTCAAGCGGACTTTCTCCAGCGCATTGCCACTCCAGGCAGGCTGAAACCGCTCGATCGTCTTCTTCTTGGCCTTCAGCCGACCCAGCAACGGGACGTACCGTGGGAGGTTGATACCCTCCTTGACAGTGAAGAGCGCCGGCAGCATGACCTCGAAGACTTCCCAGCCGCTCGAGGCCTCCCGTTTGGCGATGGCCTTGCCATCCTTGATCTCCAGCGCCTTGATGCCGGTGACGCATGGCAGATCGAGGGCATGAGCTACGCGGATGCCAACCTGGTAGTCGCCCGAGTCGGCCGCCTCGTTGCCGAAGAGCAAGAGGTCAAAGTTGACGCCGCCTGTGCGAATAGCCTCGACGATCGCATGCGCTGTCGCCCCGGGGTCCCACTCGCGGCCATCGGTCTCCAGCAACACTGCGCGCGTGGCGCCTATTGCTATCGCGTCGCGCAGCTGCTCTTCGGCCGCAGCGGGGCCAAGCGTTAGGACGGTGGCCGTGCCGCCGCTGGCCTCGATCAGTCGCACCGCTTCCTCGACCGCACATTCTTCGTGCGGGCTGACCGTGAAGCCCAGATAGCGCGTGTCGATGTCCTGAGCGTCAGTGGTCAGCTCGATCTTGCCGGCTGTCGCCGGTACCCGCTTGATACACACCAATACGTTCATCATCATCACCTGTTTAGAGCTTACACGACTGACCCGCTGACGACGATTGACGCCCGTGAGTCTGCAGCCAGGTAGTTCTTTTTATTGGTTTTTTGCGCTCTCCGAGGGCAAAAAACTAATATCACCAATCTCCATTACGCCTTCACCCGCGTATTCTCTGGATCGAACAGCGGGCTATTCCCGGCTACCGCCACCGTCACTGGGTAGTGCTCGGCGAAGTATTCGACCACCAGATTCGTGCCGACCTTCGCGTACTCCGGCGGTAGGAAACTCATTAGGATGGTTTTGCCAAACGATGGGCCGGAGCCCGCGCTCGTGACGTACGAGCGGCGGCCATGCTTGTCCACCAGCGGCTTGCCGTCGGGGGTGAGGATCGGCTCGCGGCCCATCATGTAGCGCTTGAAGCCAGACTTGGATGTGTTGTCGTCCACGGTGAGCGTGCAGAGGATCGTGGCCGGCGCCTCGGCACGCTGCGTGAGATAGGCCGCTTTGCCGATGAAGTCCTGTGGTTTGACCTGCGGACGTGCGAGGCCAGTCTCGATCAGATTGTATTCCTGCTCCAACTCGTTGCCGTACGCGCGGTAGCACTTCTCCAGTCGTCCGGTGGTGCCGTACACGCCGATGCCCACTGGCACGAGATCATGCGGCCGTCCGGCCTCCCACAGCATATCCCACAGTCGCGCGCCCTGCTCGAAGGGAACATAGGTTTCCCAGCCGAGCTCGCCCACATACGAGATACGCGAGGCCAACGCCCGTACCGGGCCGAAGTCCACCCACATGCAGGTGGCGAAGGGGAATCCAGGGTTCGACAGATGCGCCTCAGTGCACGATTGTACCAGGTCGCGGGCCTTCGGCCCCCATACCCCAATGGTCGTCCACGCCGAGGTCAGGTCGGCCAGCTGCGCCGAGCCGTCGGCGGGCAGGTGATCGACGAACCACTTCTTGTCGCGCATCCCGTCGAACCCGCCCGTGACCACGCGGAAATGATCCGCGCCAAGGCGCATGATCGTCAGGTCGGCCTTGATACCGCCGGCCTCATTCAAGAGTGACGTATAGACCACCCGGCCGATCGGCACGTGCATTTGCGCTACTGCCATGTGTTGGATATAGCCGAGCGCGTCGGGGCCAGTGATGTCAAAGATCGCGAACGCCGAGAGGTCGACCATACCCACGCGATCGCGCATAGCCAGATGTTCGGCATTGATAATAGGCGACCACCAGCGCGCGTCCCACTCATACCTGCGCGGCATCACCCGATCGCCATACTCGGCCAGCAGCTTTGCGTTCGATTCGTACCATTGAGGTCGTTCCCAGCCGGCCGTCTCGAAGAACACCGCGCCGAGCGCCTTCTCCCGCTCGTAGAACGGGCTGACTCGCACATTGCGGTTCGACATCCACTGCTCGCGCGGGTGAACGATGCCGTAGGTCTTGTTGAAGCCTTCCGCCGTACGGGCGCGGATGTGCGCTTTGGTCTTGTGATGCTCGTAGAAGCGGGCGATGTCCGAGTTGGAGGGGTCGATCTCCGACGCACCACTCGTCATCCATTCGGCCATCGCGCGCGCAATGCCGGGCGCTTCCTTGATCCAGATCGCGGCCACCGACCACAGCCCCTTTACTTCCGGTGTCTCCCCAAGGATGGGGAAGCCATCGGGCGTGAGCGAGAGCAAGCCGTTGATGGCGTGACGGATACCGACCTTCGGATCGCCAAGAATCTCCGGCATGAGCTCGAGCGCGCGCTCCAGCGATGGATCGAAGTCTTCTTGCGTGAAGGGCAGCTCGGTCGGAGACAGCTTGGCCTGCTCGATCGAAGGGATATCGTCCGGCTCCCAGTGGATCGGGCGATGGTCGTATGATCCTACTTCCATATCGCTGCCGTGCTGCCGCTCGTATCCATTCGTGTCCATGTCACGGATGATCGGAAACTTGATCTCACCCACCGTGTCCGCGAAGATCGGCACGGGGCCGACGCTGATCATCTGGTGGACGGCGGGCGTGAGCGGGATATGCGTCCCCGCCATGCGGGCGATACGTGGGCTCCATATGCCGCAGCAGATCACCACCGTGTCGGCCTTGATATCACCCTTCGTCGTCCGTACCCCTCGCACGTGCCCGTTCTGCACTTCGATGCCTGTGATCTCGGTGTTGGAAACGACGGTGAGCGCGCCCATCTGCTGGGCCTGTTCGCGCATGATCGTCCCGCCGCGCACTGAGTCGACCGTGCCGATGCCGGGAGTATAAAAACCGCCAAGGATAATCTCTTCATCGATGTACGGCACCAGCCGCTTGACCTCGGCCGGGGAGATCAATGTGGCGTCGATGCCCCACGACTTAGCCGAGGCCAGACGGCGTTTGAGCTCCTCCACACGCTCGGTGGTACGCGCCACCTCGATCCCGCCGCTCTCGATGAAGACTCCTAGCTCACGGTATTGCCGCACACTATCAAGCGTAAATTTGGTCATCTCCTTCGAGTGATCGACAAGGAAGATGAAGTTTGAGGCGTGGCCGGTCGAACCGCCGGGATTCGGCAGCGGCCCTTTGTCCAACAGCACGATGTCCTTCCAGCCCATCCGGGCTAGATGGTAGGCCATGCTGTTGCCTACGATACCGGCGCCGATGATGACGGCGTTCGCTTGCGCTGGTAATGTGCTCATGGCATTGTGCACGCAGAAACCGCTCCCTTTGGGGAGGCGGATGAAGCGCACCCCTCCTTTCGTGTTAGTGTGCTGTTTGTCGCTCTAGGACTAGACAAAACGCATTCCCCATGCTATAGTACATATGTGCGAAGGCACAATTCCGGCACTGCCGGTGGACCCAGTTTCTGCACGTTACGAACTGAGGATTGGAGGTTCCGGCAAGGAAGCCTTTGCTGGGTAAAATCCCCAAGGTCGTATGCGCCTCTCGCATATGTCCCCCAATCGCTGCCAGGTTCGGCCTGGCAGGGGCTTTGTAAGTAGCCCGTACTACTCGGATGCCAGTCGCGAGACGGGTAGCGCCAGAGTAAAGCCGCCCCTTTAGGGGTGCGGTGACTTACGGCAGTTCCTCTCCTGGTCACTGTGCACGATAACTGACTGCGTTCGTGTGTGCCCAGAGAACTATGCTCGCCGGAGCCGCCGCACCACTCGCCGGTACAGGTCGGCCGCGCCGCCGAGGCGGATGAGACGGATCGTGTCCAAATCCGGTTTGTCCACTGGATTAGCGAACAGCTAGAAACTGTGCCTGGAATTCGCTGATGTGCCGGTGCATAATCTGCGCGGCGCGCATACTGTCGCGGTCTTTGACCGCCGCGATTATCTCACGGTGTTCTTCGATAGCCTCACGCAGGCGCTGTACGCGGTGCAACGAGACATACCATAAGCGGAGGACGTGGTTGTACAGGTGCTCAAGCATGTCTTCCAAAAACTCGTTGTGTGCCGCCTCAGCGAGTAGCCGGTGTGCTTCGTGGTCAAGGCGAATCAATCGGTCGTTGTCGCCGTCGTGAATAACAGCGTCGGCATTGTGGAACAAGGCCTCCATCGCGGCAATCTCAGTGGAGGTAGCACGCTCGGCAGCGAGTCGAACGGCATAAGTCTCGAGCTCGATACGAATCTCAAAAATCTTCTGGAGATCACTCATGTTTAAGTCAGCGACGATCGTCCCGCGACGGGGCAGGATCACAACCAGATTGTCGAGCGCTAAGCGTTGCAGCGCCTCACGAATCGGCGTTCGCCCGAGACCGAGTTCGGCGATCAGCCGCGCCTCATCGATCACCGAGGCGGGCGGGAGTTCGAGTGTGATTATTTTCTCCTTGATTAGGTGATACGCATCACTGCTCTGTGAGGTTGTCTTGACTCGCCGATGCAGAGTCGTTAACATGGATGTCCGTATCATATCCTTAGGGTTTGCTTGTACCCAATACTGAGAACAGGCTGGCGAGATGCGCTTATTGGCACGAGATAGAGCATGCTAATCCCCTTCTTGATGCCGGGCTCATGTCGGCCGGGAGATGTACACACGTTGAGTAGGACTTGTGATATATTAGGCGAATATCAGTAATATATTACAATGAGCGAGACAAGTCAAGAGGTACTCTGGGTTGTTGATCGTTAAGCAGACTGCATAGTGATCCAGCGCGCGATACAAGCTGTGGCCATCGGCGTAACTATGGCTTCACTGCCTGGCCTACTCCGACCGCGCCTCCGCCACGTGCTGGTCTCGCGCGATTCCGAGAAGTCGCGCGGCGAGCGCACAAGGTGAAGCTATGGTATGCTTTCCCCCTTGAACGCTTCCTCACCGGCAGCGCTGGCGCGTGGGGGCGTCATTACTGCACACCTAGGAGGGTCTCTGGATATGACGAAATACGTCGGTATCTTGACGGCGGGCGGCGACAGCCCGGGCTTGAATGCTGCCATTCGCGGGATCGGCAAAGCCGCGCAGGGCCATTTTGGAATGCACGTGATCGGCTTCCGTGACGGGTTTCGCGGCTTAATGGAAAATCGGACGATCGAGCTCGACGGGAACGCCCTCTCGGGTATCCTCACGATCGGGGGCACCATCCTGGGCACCAGCCGCGATAAGGTCCAGCGGATGCCGATTGGCGGCTCGGTGATGGACATGACTAACGCAGTGGTCGACAACTACCGCAAACACCATCTCGATGTGCTGGTGTGTCTGGGTGGCGGTGGCACCCAGAAAAATGCCGCTCATCTCATGCAACAGGGACTCAACGTGATCACGCTGCCGAAGACGATTGATAACGATGTGGCCATGACCGACGTCTCGTTCGGCTTCGATACCGCCTTGGGTATCGCCACCGAGGCGATCGATCGCCTGCATAGTACCGCGCACAGCCACCATCGAATCGTCCTGGTAGAAGTCATGGGCCATAATGCCGGCTGGTTGACTCTGGGAGCCGGCATCGCCGGCGGGGCCGACGTAATCTTGATCCCTGAGATCCCCTACGATGTCGCGGCGGTGGCCGAGGCGATCCGCTGGCGCAGCCAACGAGGCAAACGCTTCAGCATTGTGGCGGTGGCGGAAGGCGCCATGTCGACCGACGAAGCTGTGGCGCTGCAAGCCGCCACGGCACAGAAGCAACAAGCCGACACAAAGGGGGACAAGAAACAGGCCAAGGCTGCGCTTGCGGCGCTGGAAGGGCAGCGTGCCGGGCACACCTTGCGCCTGGCGCGGCAGCTCGAGGAATTAACTGGCTTGGAGTCGCGCGTCACGATCCTCGGCTATCTTCAGCGCGGAGGGGCACCCTCGGCGGCGGACCGGCTGCTGGCGACGCGGCTGGGTACTACCTGTGCGGCGCTGATTACCGACGGAGTCTATGGGGTCATGGTCGCGGCGCGGGGCGATGGCGCCGCGCCGGTGCGGCTGGATGAGGTTGTCGGCAAACGCCGGATTGTACCGCTCGACCATCCCTGGATCGAGAGCGCACGCCAGGTCGGGACGTGTCTTGGCGAGTAAACATCAGGGCCGAAAAACGGGATGCGACTAGCAAGCGGGCGGCCGAGACCGACTGCTCGCTGGTCGAGGCTTGTGGGTGCTATCGGGATACACGGCAACATATACCCCGCACCGTCAGCGTGATCACCGTCTGTGGGACGACCGCGAGATCGGCCAGCAGTGCCTCAAGACGGCCCGCCACTATCCTGATTGCAGTGTGGACGTGAATTCGTGTGGTGGGCCGGAAGTACGACACGGAGAATTGTAAAGTATTTTATGATTGTGTTTCTTATTGTGGTGGGAAGTTATGCCCCTACTTTAGGAAAATGCTTTACTGGTGGGCCGGGTGGGCTTCCACGTTACGCTACGAACCATTCTTTACCACTTTGTTTGAGCAGGTCAAGGCACCACGGCGGTTTCGTGTGGCGGCGTGAGTCCTACCCCTAACCTCTGGGCCGGGTGGGGATCGAACCCACGACCAAAGGTTAAAGACCAGCGCAGGGGCCTTGCACTCGCGCTGCGATCCATCCTTAGTCCTATGATTCCATAGCCATCAGGCGCACACGATCCGGGACATATGGTCAACTAGTTTTCCAGCTCAACGTGAGCTATACTCGTCGGGACAGGTCTAGTTGCCAGATGACGCTGGTTGGCCAATAGCGAAGCGCGACGTGCAACGACGATCTGCAATAACAACCACAATTTGTCCCTGAGCAGGGGCTGGGGAACGCCCGTTGCGGCGTGTACGGTCTGCTGGCGCGTACACGACGCAGCGGGCTTTTTGTTTTTCTTGCCCATGATCACGATGTCCCATTCTGCCGGCATCTTCGGAAGCAGCGGTGCGTGCCTTTTGGTGTGATGTATCATCAATGGCCTGCGCGCCATTACGGGTTGTTGCCGTTACGCGGGAGCCGGCTACCAGCGATCTTTTCTTCCTGCACAGCCACCCTATTAAATGGCATTGTGTTTCGCTTGCTGGCCAAAGTATTAGAAAAAAGCTTTCCATGAATTTTGGACGTTACCGCATCAACATGGACGCGCTGCTGGCGCGCATTATCTACCGCTGGCGGCTTCAATCGTTCGCCGCCGCTCTGCTGTTGAGCACCCTCCTAGGCCTCAGCAGTGGCCTTATCCCGCCGTTCTGGAATGGGCACGCCACACTGGCGATCATCGCGCCACCAGGCGCGACCGTGCAGATCGATGGACGAACCTGGCCGCACCCGGTCTACGCCGGCCAGCATACGATTCTGGCCAATCTGCCTGATGGGCGCGGCGCCTGGGCCGGCATCACGCTACGCGCGAGCCAGGCGCTGACACTGACTATGCCTGCCGGCCTGGGCGAGCCGCGCGAGCGGTCATTACCCCAGGCCGCGCCCGGAACCCACATCGATCAGGTCTGGTGGGCCGACGGTGCCTGGCGCGCAACGAGTGTGTACGACCCACCGCCACCTCCGAAAGACAACCACTATCAGCAGTCCGGCCCAACACCGACCCCGCAGCCGGGGCAGACCGTGGCGGTGAGCGATAGAAGCGTCGAGCGGCTCGCGACCCTGGACGCCTACACGGGCCTGGCCGATCAGGTCCATATCGACGGTCAGCTTCTGGAATCAGTCTACCGCACGAATCCCAATCGCAGCTTCAGTGATCAGGCGAGCGGCTAACCCTGACCCTGGTCCGCCTTCGGCCCACGATTCTCGCCGCCGTCGTCGCGGATCTGCCAGCCGCCGACTACGCCGGGGCACTTGTGCCGCTTACTTGGGATACCTCTGGCTTGCTGTGGGTTGCGCCCGATCAGAACCGCAGCACGGCCTTGTGGAGCGCGCCGCTTACCTCGCTCATCCCCGAGCGCAAAAGTGCAATGGACGCCCGCGCACTGACGCGGCTTCCCGATGGAACGCTGCGCGTGGTCACCGTCCAGGACTCGACGGTGGTGATTGGCCGCTACCAGGGGGACATCTTCATCGGCGAAACGACCGTGCCGCGCGTGCCGCCCAGCGCCGATCTGACGGGCATGTGGCAGGGCAACGAGCTGCTGCTCCAAGGCGGCGGGCAGGCATGGCTGCTGGATGTGATAGAAGGGGACAGGTGAAATGGGAGGCACACTCCAGCGGATCGAGGTGCTGCTGGTCGGGCTAGTCGTGCTCTTCGCCGGCACGATTGTCGTCGCGGTGGCGCTGCTGCATCCAGCTTCACCCACCACGTACGTCCAGGCCACGCCGCAGCCCGTCGTGACCAGCACAGCAGTGCCGCCGGCCAGTGCGCCGCTCACCGCGCTGCCGTCGACCAGTGCTGCCTCTTTAACTGCTACACCAATCGCAACAGCGGCTCTCACAACGACCAGCGTCTCAATGCCCAATGACGCGACCCCAACCATGAGTTTGCGATTGCCAACCCTGGTAGTGCCACCAGTCGTGAAAAGCATCTGGCCGTGGCTGCTGCTTTCCATAGGCATGGGCACTGCCGCGATCGTCCTGTTCCGTGTTCGCAAGCGGCGCATGACCTACATCAATCAAAGTGTAAGGCAGCTGCTTGCCGCGGCCGACGATGTCACCCGTGTGAGCAATGTGCGGGTCATGCGCGGCCTGGCCGAGCAGGGCCTGTTGACTGCTGAACTTGCGGCAGCAGCTGGTATCGATCTCGAGCAGCCGCATAAGCATCCAATGCTGCGGCTTCCTTGTCCACATCTTCCACACCTGACACTGCCGCGCCTGCAGCTTCCGACGCTGCGCGACATCAGGCCTCCGATGCATATCACCGCGGGGATGGGAGCAGGCAAATCGCGCGCACTGGCCAATATCTGCGAACAATGCGTGCCGCACGGCTATATCTTACTCGACGGCAAGGGCGACGATCAGGGCGGCAGCCTCGCGGCGACAGTTCGCAACTCCATCCCGCTGGCGGATGAGCATCGCCTGATCATCTTCGACATTCTTGACACCGATTGGCCTCAACCCGCTTTCGGGCATCGATCTGAACAAGCCAGGAGTGAAAGACCAGGCGCTCGGCCAGATTATGGCGATCTTCGCCCGCCTCGACCCCGCGACCTGGGGCAAGGCGCCGGCGATGAAGGAGTTCGTCCAGATGGCGACATTGCTGGTCCTGGAAGGAGAACACAGCCCGACGCTCGCGCACGTCAAACAGTGCCTGCTGGATGCGGGGTACCGCGAAACGCTATTGCCGCACTGCACCAATCCCGACGTGCTGACCTTCTGGACTCTAACGTTCCCAGCCCAGGGCGAGCAGCAGCGTACCTCGCTGCACGCGCTACTCAGGCGCTTCAGCCAGCTTCTTACGACCGAAACGACACGCTATATGGTCAGCCAGCCGGCTTTGCGCCTCAATCTGCTTGAAGCGATTGAGGGTAAGCAGATTGTGCTGGCCCCGCTGCCGCACGTCACGCTGGGCGATCTGGCCAGCGCGATCGGGATGCTGCTGCTGCAACAGTTCGTCCGATCGGCGTTTTCACGGCCAGGGAACGACCAAACGCGCCACACCTACCCGCTGATCATCGACGAATTGCAGGTGTTCATCGGCAAGGACGGCGACAGCACCGATATCCAGAACGCGATTACCCAGCTCCGCGGGCTTGGTATCGCCGGCATCTACGCGCATCAGACGCTCGACCAGCTCGGCGCGCTCGAGAATGAGATGCTGACCAACAGCGGCTCGCGGCTGATACTCCGCACCCAGGAGCCGGATGCCTCGACCTACGCGAAATTGTACGCGGCCAGCGGCATTACTGCCAACGACATCGCCGGCCAGGACGTGGGCGAGCACCAGTATGCCGTCTTGCAATGCGACGGGGAGCGTACCGGCCTCTTTTCCATGATTGTGCTGCCGTGGCCCAAGCCGCTGTCGATCCCCATTGACCCCTATCACGGTCCAGATTGGCAGACGCTCATCCCGCCCGACTCGCCCGACCCCGAGGCGGATGCGGCGCTACTGGGTCTCATCTATCAGACCCACGCGCGCCTGGCAAACGTAGTGCAGGAGCTTGCGGACTACAGTGAAGAAGTTTGGCAGTTTGTGGTGGAACGGTGGAACGCGATCCGGCAATACCACCGCCGGTACATCATCGCCAATCCGGGCTGCATTGCTGTTGACGAGTCAATCACCGACGCTGATCCCGAGGTCCAGGCAGCGAAACGTGCGGCCAGGCAGCGGCTTGACCGGCAGCTGTGGCTTTCACGCCTGCTCGTCGCGACCCCGCGCGTCCTGGCCGCGGCCGAGTACGCTCGTATCCGGCGCCAGATCGAGCCGGAGGGCGGGGTGGTCGTTCCACAGAAGGGTAAGAGCAGGGGCGCACAGGCCCAGCCGGTGATGGTCCAGACCGCACAGGGCGACATGGTGGTAGCAACGCCCGAGCCGCCGGCGCAAGAGCCGATTCTCCCGATCGGCTTTATCAGCGGCGCGACGCTCAGGCCCGGCACCGTCGTCGCCGTACCGCGTGTTGTTGATGACAAGACCGCCGCAGCCATTATGGAAACGCGCGGCCGCCGGCGCGCAAAGGACGACATATCTGTGGGCTTCGATGATCTGAGCCCGTCCGACGATGAAGAGGCACCGCGAACATGACAACTGCGAAGCACACACCCTCGACACGCGGCGCGAAGACCTTTTCTGCTGCGCTGACCGATAGACGCGGCGGCATCGTTCCATCCGCGCTGCCGCTGCTCGATGAACGCGAGGTGCTGCTGATGCGCCTGCTCGGGCGGCTAGATCTCATGACACTGACTCAGATTCAGCAGGCAGTCTATCCAAGCTATACGGTGCGCGGCGTCCAAAAACGGCTCCAGTATCTGATGGACGACGATCTGTTATGGCGCGTCCAGACACGCCTGGTTGCAGCCAATCACGCTGCCGAGTATGCCAAAGTACGAAAGCAGGGCGCATTCGCCTACGGCCTGTCGGATCAGGGCAAAGAGTTGCTGAATACCCTGGAAGTTGAGCATGACTCACTGACTTTTGACCGGCTGGTGAGCCGCGATCCGCGCGGCCGCAAGCCCGACCTCCGCACCCTCTCACACGACCTGCAAGTATCGTGGTGGTTTCTCAATGTCATCCTGGACGCGGCAGAGAATTGCTACTGTCGAAAAGTGTATGTCCAGACCGAGTTTTACCCGGAAAAGAGCCAGCGGATTGATGCCCTGATCATCCTGCGGCTGAGTCCCGACAACGCGCGGCTGGCCGATGCGGTGGGCAGTATTCCGTTCTTCGACGGTACCAAACTCCAGCCTGGCGAGATCGACATCCGCTTCGCTCTGGAGGTGGATAAAGGCACTGAGGAGCTGAAAGTGCTGCTGGAGAAAGCCGAGAAATACCGCGATCTGCACAAAGCCGGCATCTACACGGCGACCATCGGCGGCCCGGTGCTGCCCGTGTTCCTGGTCCAGACAGCGCGCCGCGCGGCGCAGATCGCGCGCGAGTTTCAAGATATCTGGCCGAGCGGCTGGGGTGTGATCGCCACGCCCTTCAGCGCCAACACTGGCAGCGACGGCGTGCTTTGGGGCAAATACCGGACAGTGACGACGGCGGAGCCCTACAATCTGCTCACGCATATGCTGGTCGATCGGCAGGGCCGTGTGCAGTTCTTCCCGGCACTCAGCCGCGAGGAATGGCGCAAGGCTATCGTCGCGCGCGACACGACGCAACTCACACCTGCGCAAGAAAATGCACGCAAGGCCGGCCAGGCGCGTCTCCAGCGGCTGAGAAAGGCGGCCGAAGGCGATTGAGCACCTGCTGATCAAGCCGAGCGTTCCGATGGACGTTCTTTTTTTTGTGCCTCTGGCAGCACGTTTGATAGTTCCAACGGCGATCCAACGGCGTTCCGACGGCGTTCAAACGGCGTTCCAGTAGGGTCGAGGTTTTGGGCGTCGGGATGCGCCGAACGCCGCAGGCAATAGATGTTCTTACCACTGTTCAGAGCGAGTGCGTTGTGTCGCAGGATTTGGGTGTTGTAGAAATAGTTTAGGGTAGGCAAAGGGCAGGGATCCAGTGACGACATCGGAGCATCGATGATCAAGCAGCGAGGGGCAGTCGGGAGCGAGATGGAGCGGGAGGGCGCCTGCTGTTGACATCGAATTCGGGGAGAGCAGATGAGCAAAGCGTGCGAGCAGCAAGCGAGCGACAGACCGCAACGGTGACCTGGCTCAGGCGAGCGGGCCAGACAGGCAGGGAGGCGGGCGAGGTGGGCGCAAGCGTAGCATCGAGCAGATGCGGAGGCGCGCCGGCCGCGTGAGTGGCGGAGCGGGAGGCGGGCTCGCCGGTTCCTTATGGACGAGGGCGACCTGAAACGAGAGGAGCGCGGGCGGAGCAAGAAGAGCACGCAAACGGGGGAGCGGCAAGATGTGAAAAGACGCGAGCCGCCAGCCGTGTGTGAGGGATAAAGAACCGGTGCGGGCGCCAGGCGGGCCTGCAGCATAGTTCGGAGACGCCGGCCAGTGATAGGCATGGATGGCCACCAGGATGAACTGCCGTGCCAGGCGCGGAACGGAATACCAAATCATTCTAACGTGCGCTTGAGCGTGCGCACAGTGACAATCAACGCACAACGATGCACAACAAAGGAGTAACCACTACTATGACTACAGTTATCACAACGAGCCCGGCGAACAAGGTTATCGTCATCGGAATGCTGGACACGATGCTGGTGCGCGAGAGAGGCGCACGCCGCAGCGCTGAGGGCCGCGCGAAGATGGTCGCGGTCACCAGGCGCGAGGGCCGCGAGCACGGCCGGGGTGGGCGTTGGGAGAACCTGACGCTGCAGGTGCGTTCGCCCTACGGCGGCATGTTCGCCATGCCGATTGAGATCGAGCCGAATATCCCCGGTGCGGAGCTGCTCCAGAGCGCCGCGGCCGACACCATGCTGGCGATCGAGGGCAGCCTGCAACTCAAGCAGACCTTCGATGGGCGGTACGCGACGGACACCAAGGATGCCCGCGGGCGCACCGACCGCAGCCGGCCCACTCGCGAGCTGCAACTGCTGGTGAGTTGCGTGCGCGAGCCGAATGCGCAGGAGCATCGTGCCTCGTCGGCCGTGTGGCTGGAGGGTGAAATCGCCGAGCCGCCCCAGATTTCGCGCCACCCCGATCTGCCCTCCATCCAACTCGCCGGGTCGATTCTACGCGTCTCATTTGGTCGTCCAGCCGACTTCCCCGGCATCGCCGCGACAATTCAGGAGACGGTCGATGCCAATATTGCCATCCCGACAAGTCACGCCGACGCTGAGAAGCTGTACCGCCAGGGTAACACTGTGCGCGTGATTGGGCAGCTTGACTGCCGTATGGAGTTTCAGGGTGGCGAGGCGGTCAGGCTGAAGCTGGCCGAGATCGACGCGGAGTGGGCCGAGCGCAAAGAGGCGCTGGCGGGTAAACTCGGCGAGCTGCGGCGCGCCGAGAGTGGCTACCTGCGCCAGCGCCAGCGATTCGAAGCAGCGCCGCGCCTATACGTGCTGGCTGGCCACATCGAACTCCTGGAGGGTGAGCCGATGGCGCTGGCCGACACGTTCGAGGCCCGTCGTGACTTCGTGCGCAATCGCCGTCAGCAGCAGGCAGTTCGCCGCACTCGCACTGCCGCAGACCGGGCCGATCGCGCTCCGAGCATCACCGTGCGGCCTCCTGCGGCCGAGAGCAGTGCCGAACTGCCGATAATTGGCATGGTCGCAGATGTCGGCATAGATGTGGCCGCCGGTACTACCAGGCCCGGCAAGCCCCGCCGCCGCGCTGGTGAGGTCACCCCGGATGCGGTCATTAGCACCAATGGCGCCGGCACAAGCAGCAACAGCAGTGACGACACCGGCGAGGCGTAGGTTATTGAGCGTACAGGAAGCCAAAAACGGGCGAATGGGATTGCCCATCCGCCCGTTTTCACCACTACAGGCTAACCAAATACAAAGAGCTAGCACTTGGTGATGGGCAAGCACGAATGCTCGGTGGGATCCGTCGCCGAGACAGCAGACAGGGTGAGGAAACGCCAATCGAGATAAGAGCATGCCAACCTACGCTAAACCGTGTCCATGCGCGGTCACGTGTTTGCGCACTCCACCCAAGGTTACGCGAACCACCGCAAGCACGGCCAGCAGTCCGACATGGCGCCAGAGTGGAGGCTGCATTGCCAGCATCAGCGCGGTCTCGATGATCCCCGCGGCGATCAGGCACTCCGTTCCCCAGGCCCAGGCTTGACCATGGTCGAACCTGAGTGATGCCCAGCGACGGGCGCGCGCTCCTGGGCCGGCGCCTTGCGCGCCGTAGATGTAATACCACAATGGGATCAGGGCCGGGCGCGCATAGCGCAGGTGAGTGCGCTGGCCGGTTTTGCGGGCCTTAACATGTATTCGCAGCACATTTAATACACCAACCACGATCAAAACAAACCCAACCAGGTAGAGCAGCGAAGCGCCGAGTACGATCATCCGCAGCAGGTTCGATTGGCTATTCAGGCGCATTCCTAAACTTAAGCCGATGACAAGAACCGACATCGCCCACATCTGCAGGCCAATCTGGTCGACATCCAGTGTCGGCCGCACGCCGCGTGTCAGTGAGAAGAGCTTCGACTCCATGGTGTTATTTCCTAGCTTCCCGGCACAGGGGCTGGCAAGAATTCACAGAAGATGTTGCCAGGCGGGGTGTGCTGGTATGTTGATAGTGATACGAGCGACGAACTGAATACGCACGTCATACCGTGAGCGAGGGCAGTATGGCTATCGGGCACGGCTACAAGAAACTGGACTCCAAGCCCGGTAAATGGCTAGGACGAGGATGAACTCGGTAGAGTGATGGCATGACACATTGCGTCATATCTCAATGTGAATGCTATACCTATGTGCGGCCTTGTAGAGAAAAGAAATGGTGACAATTGGGGAAGATATCTTCCCTAGAAGAGGGCGCAACACGGCAGCTACGGCGGTGTATCTTGCAGGCAGACTATATATGAGACTGATCGTATTGACGAAGTACCTCGATTGGCCAACGAACCGAGAGACGTAAAAACATCCCAATCATCTCCCAACTCATAGGGAAGCCGTATGCGCTGATGCAATGTGAGGAAATACCTGTCAGATAGGAGAAGCTTGGCTGGTCGGCAGCCAGAGCAGTCGGCGTTTCCCACTCAACATACCTGGGCGGTATATAATGATACGCCACTGGAAATGATTGGTGGATTGCGATGTATGCCGCTGACTGTAGCAGCGCACCATCGGAGGTTGGTGGACGAGAATCGATATATCTACTCTTGGTGGTGCATCATGATACATATTGGCACCTCTGGTTGGAGCTACGATCACTGGGACGGTGTGCTCTATCCATACGGTACACCGCAGCGCGACCGGCTCGCGTACTATGTCCAGCATTTTCCGACCGTGGAGATCAATAGTACCTATTACCGCTGGCCGGCTGATCACACGTTCGTCAGCTGGCGCCGACGCGTTCCCGAAAGCTTCCGCATCACGATCAAGGCTCCGCGCGGTCTGACCCATGGCGCCCGCCTGTATGCCCCGGAGATCTGGCTTGAGCGCATCGGTCGGAGTCTCCGTGCGCTGGACGGTGTCCGTGGCGTGCTGCTGGTGCAGCTGCCACCGGATATGGCCTATGACTATGCGCGCCTGGCCTACTTTCTCGAGCAACTCCCCGCGTGGCTACAGGTTGCGCTGGAGTTCCGGCACCCCAGTTGGCATCAGGATGCGGTGTTCGATCTGCTGGAGCAGCATGGCGCTGCCTATTGTGTGATGAGCGGGGCGCAGCTGCCTTGTATCCTGCGTGCGACCGCACCATTCGTCTACGTGCGCCTGCACGGGCCGGATCCGCAGCACTTGTACGCCGGCTCCTACGCCGACGACAGCCTGCACTGGTGGGCCGATCGCATCCGCGATTGGGCCGCGATGAAGCGTGATGTGTTCGTCTACTTCAACAACGACGGCGATGGCAACGCAGTTCGCAATGCCACGAGCTTGTGGCAGATTGTGGCTTCAGAATAGCACTCCAAGCCACGCCGAGCGGATTAGGTGGCTAGATGCCTGCGCTGGCTGTGAATCTGCCGCGGCGTCGACGGGCATCAGCTAGCGCACTCCACACAGACGCCAGCACATTGCGCAGCGACATCCTTTCAGAGTGGCGCCTCGTACCCGAGCTGGGCTACCAGTGCCCGGCTATGCTCTCGTGCGCGCATTGCGCCGGCTTCGTCGTTGCCGCGCCAGATGCGGATCGGCATGTACTTCTGCACTTCGTAGAGCAGGTAGAACAGCCGCCTGGTCTGCACCGACCGCGACACATCCCGCTCCCTGCCATAACCACGCCAAAACGCGGGCTCGCTAATGCCACAGTAGTCAAGCACGGCGAACTCAATCTCAACATCGCCCCACAGGGCACGGTCGAAATCTACCAGACCGGTGACATTGCCTGCTGTATCGACCAGGATGTTCTGCGCCCACACATCCATGTGCAGCAGGCGCGGCACCACTGGGTGCATGAAGTGTTCGCGATGGCGATCGAGTAGGTTGCTCAGGGCCTGCGCCTCGGCAACGCTATACGCGCCGCAGGCGACCACATCATCAAGCAGCGAGTGCCACATGACCCTGAAGGCCGCAAACCAGCTGGGCTGCGGTTCCATCGGGCGGTGCTCGCCCAGGTAGCCATAGGCGTGCAACCCCAGGCAATCGACTGCGGTGAGCGCGTGCAATTGGCTCAGGTACGCGCCAAGCTGCCTGGGCACATTATCGATCTGGGCAGGCGTGAGATGCCCCGCGTCGCTGAGTGGCAGGCCGGGAAGCGCGCGCAGCAGCACATAGTCGCGATCGATGTGGGTCCGACTGAAATCGTGGGCAACCACCTCGGCGACCGGGATAGTCGTGCGGGCGCGAATGAGCGCGTGCAGCGCGGGCTCCTGGCGCATCATCCGGCGCTCGTAGAACAGCAGGCCGGTGTCGTCAGGCGGCGCGAGGCGCAGCACAAAGCGCCCATGTTGCGTATCAACCCAGAACGAGGAGTTGTGCTTGCCGGTATAAATCGGCGTCAACTGCGCCTCATCAGCATCAAGGTGGATGCGAACGAGCGCAGCCAGCATATGGTGGTCGAAGGCCTCGGCCATCGGTTATCTCTCCGAATCGTGCCCTGCCGCAGCCGATAGGCTCGCGGCCGGCGTGGAGCAAAGATGATGTTCTCGATGAGTCCATAGTAACAATAGATTCGCGTCCAGGCAACGAGATCGAACCAGCTGTCGTGATCCATCGTTCAGATCGGATGCACCTGCCAGTGCTGCCAGTGAATTCAGGTGACGGCCCGCCAAGTTCTCACAGCCCAACGATATGTAATGTAACGCCGCATCGACGTACATCAGCTAAGCCATCGAAACGAGTAGATCCGTTCTGCAACTGTGATCAGGCTGGTAATGCTTTGGTACGCCGGCGTCGTACACTGTTACATGCGATCTGGCTCAGCCAGGTCTGCCGTATCCTGGTCCCAACCGACGGCGCACGCTTTCTTTCCTTACCTAGCGAGCGCCAACGCTTGCGACCACGACATGCCAGGCCCGGCAACGCCAGCAGGAGACCTCAAAGCCTCCTGTTGTACATTCAACAATCGCATAGGTACAAGGCCGAGAAGGCAATTTCACCTCGCTTTGTGGCTTGCCTTATCGTAGCAGACTTTTGTGTTTTGAGGTGCGCACCAGCATCAGTGAAGCAATTGCCTCACTCCGACGCACATTGCTTCATTCTGTTGTCCCCGCCCACCTCACTCCCACATACCCATTCCACACACAAGCACAGCATCACCGTACCGCATTGCATTACTTTGCTTTGTCTGCTTTGTTTCGCTGTGCCCTTGTTCCTAACCTGATTCCAATACGCTGAATCACAACCACTTCGCATGAACACGACCGCTCTTTCGGGAGCGCCCTTTGCTGTTCCTGCCAACGTGGTTTTTTTGATCGCCGCCACATGCTATACTATCCAACGAAAGGAGTTGCATGGACACGACGCCGACCGATTTTGATGGCGCGTGGAAGGACGCTCTGGAACGCCACTTCGAGCCGTTTCTGGCGTACTGTTTCCCCGACGCCCACACCGACATCGACTGGACCAGGCCGCCACGGTTTCTCGAAACCGAGCTGCAACAGGTCGCACCGCATGAAAGCACCGGGAAGCAGCGCGTCGATAAGCTGATCGAGGTTGCACTCAGAAACGGCGGTGAGGCCTGGATTCTGGTGCATGTCGAGGTACAAAGCCAATATGATCCCGCATTCGCGGAGCGCATGTTCCGCTACCATGCGCGGCTCTACGACCGCTATCAGCGCCAGGTCGTCAGCCTGGCCGTGCTGGGCGACGCCACCGTGGGCTGGCGGCCGGACTACTTTGGGTACAGCCGCTGGGGCTGCGAACTGCGACTCACCTTCCGAGCCGTCAAGCTGCTGGATGTGAGCCGCGCCGTGCTGGAGCAGGCCAACAATCTGTTCGCGACGATCATCCTGAGTCACCGCGACGCGCTGGAGACCCGCAACGACCCGCGCGAGCGGGCGCGGCGCAAGATCGCCCGCTACCGCCGGCTCCTGGAACACGGCTATGCAGCGTCCGACATCCGATCGCTGCTCAATCTCATGGACCATTTACTGCGTTTGCCGCCGCCGCTGGCGCAGGAGACGCACGCGGCGATGCGGCAGATCGAGGAGGAGTTTGCCGTGAGCTACATCACCACTTTTGAGGAAATCGGGATCGCGAAGGGCATGGAGCAGGGCCGGATCGAAGGGCTGCAGCAGGGCATCGCCGCCCTGCTGCGGGTCCGGTTCGGCGCGGATAGCGCGAGTCTCCTCGACCTGATTCGCCAGATCACCGACCTTGCGACCCTGGAGGCGCTGTTGGCGCTTGCGGAAAGTGCGGCGACCGCTGACGCTATTCGCCAGTTCGCCACCGACGCTACCAGCCACGCCGACGCCTAAGGGCGCACCCCACACCCACCCGACTAGCACGACCGACGCGGGCATGATGCCGGCGCCGGTCGTTTGCGTTTCCGTCCGTGCCCATTTATGAACCTTCCCCCACCTGGGGGGCTTGCAATCGAATTGCAGCCCTCCGAGTGGAGCGGCTGCGCTTACTCTGCGGCACAGCCGCTGAAAGGAAGGTATCGCCATGGCATCCCTCACTTCACTCCAGGGCACAGGTGGTGGCCGCATCCCAATGGGCGGCTTCTCGTCCGATGTCTCGCGTCACGATCTGACCCGAATCATCGACTCGATGCCGACCCAGGTGTGCCGCGAAATGCACCTCGCGGTCGGCCGGGGCGACACCGCTACCGCGCAGCGCCTGCTGCGCGAGGCCGTAGTGATCTACTTTGCTAGCACGCCCGCCGCGCCGGCCGTTGCGTCTGTGGCTCCCCGCCACAGCGCGCGCCGTGCGCCGCGCATGCCGACCCGCTACCGCTCCTAGAACCCAACGCGCTGAACCCCGCTACGGGCAGACACCAACGCTGCCCGACGAGCGTATGGTGTCTGCCCTTTCTGTTTCGAAGAAAGGAGTTTGACAGTATGTGAAGCGCATCCTCATTCCGTGGTCGCAGGTCCGTATCCCCGGCGTCAGCGCCGTGGTGGTCAAGGACGAGCTTCATACCGGCGACCCCATTATCGAGGTTCCACATTCGGCAGTTGACGAGCTGATCGCCGCTTTTTCCGCCTTCTGCAGCTCATGGCAGCAGGGGGACCGGCACGGCTGCGCGATCGTTACGCCGCTGCTCACGAAGTACGGCGTCGCGCCACTGCCGCTGTAATACGCACTATCCGGACAGCACCGCTTGCTTTCGCCTGCCAGGGGCACCACCTTCCGCCCCTGCCGGGCGCGTGGTGTCCCTGACGCTATCCATTAAGGAGACACCACGATGCTTATCCTCGCCGCTTTCGTCGCTATCGCGCTCATCGCTGCCGGTCTGTTCGCCGTCTCAAAGGGTGACATGTTCATTATGACCGTTCTGCTCATCGTCCTGGTCCTGGTCGTGTTCGTCGTCGCACCGCAGGTGCCGATGGTTATGGCCCAAATCCAGCACGCAATAGACGCCAGAGTGCCGGTGGCGCTCCACTGATCATAGCCACACTCGTCGGGACCGTTCCATCGGCCCGATCCATGTGGCCGATGGCCTAGTAAGGAGCTACATACCCATGACAACCGAGATCGTCGTCCCCACCCCCGAGGCCGTCATGCCCGGCTTCGCCGACCTGCCTGACGAAATACAGGCGGTCATCGAGGATCTCAGTAAGCCCTTCCCAGTCCACGAGGTCAAGGTGCGACCCGGCTCCGTCAGACGCGACGGGTCCGCCGCGTTGTGCCTCGCCTATGCCGACTGGTGGACGGGCTATCTTCCTCGTCTGAATGATGCAATCGGGCCGAACAACTGGCGTATCAGCCTCCAGCCGTGGGGCGAGAACCAGATCATTGCGCGCCTGAGCGCCTTCGGCGGCCTGATTAAAAAGGAGTCCAGCGGCAGCGCCAAGGGCGAGGCCAACGGCGCCCAGGAGGCCGAGGTGCAGGCGAAGAAGCGGGTCTGTGCCGAAGGAGTCCTGCTTGGCCTGTTCTTCTACTTCCTCCCGAAAGTGTGGGGGAAGGGCGAGCGCGTCGGCAAAGACTTTTATTTCGGCCAGGGCGAGGCAGTGCCTCTTCATCCAGGCAGAGCGAGCAGGCGTCGCGTCGCGCTCAGTCCCCGACACACCAGCCATCTCGCCTTGCGGCCCCAGCCACAGGCCGGCCTGATCTGCAGAAGATTGCGACGGCTCGTGCAGCTCTGGCGCAGGTCGAGCGTGACGTTGGATTGGTGGGACCCCGCGCGGTTAACGAGCCGCCCGCCAGCGACCCGCAGCTTGGCAAGCTGGTTCTGCTCATTCACGAGAGCTTGGCGACTAACGCCACAATCGATCGGATTGGAGCGCAGTTCGGCCTTCCGGCACTCTCCGCACTCGCTACCAAAGCAGCGCTGAAGCAGGCCAACCCCGGCCTGACGCGGCGCCAGGCATCTGCACTCATCGACGCCCTGCAGCGCGCCGCGCCGGAGGGCTAGGATGCACACAATCTCAAAACGCGCACGGAACATCGCCTACCGGCGACGCCATCCAGGCGCACCCTGGGGCGAACACTGTGCCGACCATCGGATGTTCTTTATCAGTCCTAACGCGGCCGCGGCCCGGCGCTGTTCCAAGCGCTGGACCAGGCGTCTGGGCCGGCGTCGTGTCCGATCCATCCTCCGTGCGCTCGTTACCCTCGTGTGCTGCAACCAGTGGCATCAGGGAGCGAAGTACACCTAGCCGCAAGACTTAATTTCCCTCAAGGGGGCGACCACACCAAGATCGTCCCGCTGAGGGCACATCAGGGTGTGGTCGCTCCGTGACGCTCTGCACAGACTAAAGTCCGGCAGCTTCTTGGACAACGCATGTGGCAACCCACTACGTTAGCGCCCAAAGGCTCCGTCCGAGCCGTTGTGTTGCACCGTACGAGGGAACACCCGATATGTTTTACGCAGCACGGGGTTTGGGTACCGCAACCACCAACATACCCTGCTGTTCAGGTGCGCCCGCCCAAGCGGGTAACTGTGCAGCCGAAGCCCACAGTGCGCTCATTATAGCACGTTTGTTCAATAGTAACTTCACCCTGGCTAAAGCCGCTGCGAGAAACCCGCCTAACCGCTCGCTCTTAAGCGCGGCGGCTTGCGGCGGGTTCGATAAGATCAGGAGTACGGATGACCACTTCTGCCCCACCCTTGAAAAAGGTCGTCGTGCCATGCGGCCCGCATGACTACGACGCCTTCCTGGACGATGAATACATTGGTTCCTTCCGCACCGCTTCCCAAGCCCAGGCCGAATTGGATCGGGTTGCCTACGAGGTGGCCCGCCACGCGTTCGGCGCCTTGGCACACTCTCGCGACACCTCCCAGGACGATAGTGCTGCCGCCGATCCGCTCGCGCCCTTCGGCACGGCGGGTGGGCCTCACCGTGACATTCCAGTCGCCGATGCAGCGCTTGACCGCGCCTTTGAGATGCTGGTCAGCTTCTACGAGCGCTCTCCAGCGATTACCAGCCGTGCCGAACGCGCGCTGGCGATCGCCAAAGACCGCACCCACTTCACGATCCGCACGGATGGGAGTGTGACGGTGCAGGGAAGCAAGCGCTACCAGGTGACTGACAATGGCTGTACCTGCAAGGACTTCTTTGTCCGCGATACGGTCCACGCCGGGATGTGTAAGCATACGATTGCGCGCGAACTCTGGCGGCTCGCCCAGGCGATGCAGATCGCCACGGGCGGGCAAACGAGCACAGCCGCAAGCCAGTGGGCCTTTTGCACTCTCCCAAGCACCTCGCTCGGGCGAGCGCTCAAGAAGGTGCTGAACAGCGCCGCGCACCCACAGGCGATCACCTTCTGTGTGACACATCGTGCGTTCAGCATCAGCGCACGCGACACTTGCATCGCGCACATCACCGCCGACGATGGCTGTGGTGCGCGCGCTTTGACCATACACGTCGATGCATTCACCGCGCTGTGTGTGGCCTACGCTGCCTTCCTCAAACCATTCGGCCGCGAAGCCGTACCGGTACAGGTGTTTGTCGACCACGACACCACCAGCGTCGCTCTCCTCGCCGATGGGTTCGCGTATGAAGTATCGGGAACCCCCGAGTAGGAGAGTGTATGCCGCAACTCTGGCAGTTTCTGAGCGCCCATCTGCACACCTTCGTCGGCTTGCTCGACGATGCTGGCGATATCAGCTCCGCACTCGTGATCACAATGGGCGCCGTCAAGGTGGCCCTGGCCTGTATTCGCCGGCTCCGCCGGCGGCATATCACATCATGCTCCGTGCAGGTGCCACGTCGCCGGCGCCGGCGGCAATGCCAACCTCAGCACGAGCCGTGTCAACGGCCACATGCTGCGGTACGCACAGGGGTGCGATACCGCACTGATCCGCCTGCGCCCGACCGTCCATCGGTCGCCTGACAACTCCGATACCCATTCGGGCAGCACTGCGCGCCCGACGGGGTGTCGTAGTGCTGCCCATATCTCAGCAAGGAGCATCCATGACCAATCCGTTTACCCGCCTGTCCGAAGGGCCGGCGCTGCTCAGTCTCATCGAGCGATGTAACGATGCGAATAGCCAGGCCTATCATGATCCGAAACCAGCTCAGGCGCTCGGGGCCGATCCCGAGGCAGCGCAGATTCTGCCCTTGTTCGGCTATAAGCGCGAACGCCAGCAGACCCCGGCCCATCTGGGCCGCACGACTACCTACGAGCTGTGGCGCGCCCAGCACCCTTTCCCGCAGTTCTGGACGGCGTTGAAGGACGACCTGGCCAAGGCGATTGTTGCCGAAGCGCAGTCCGATGGAGCGCTCAGCCAGCACCTCGCCGCCGACACAGTGCGACAGGTGTGGCAGGCCAAACGCGCTGCGCAGTTCAACCCGGCGTATTACCAGGAGGTTGTGCCTACGGACGACGCCCTGCCGCTGCACATTGCAGCAGCGCTAGCGAGCCTCCCCGGCACGTCCTGGAGCGTCGCCGATAACGGCGCACGCCTGGTGCACACACTGCCGGCATTGCCGGCGCGGCTCCCTGCCACCGAGCAACCACTGAAGGTAGAGCTCAAAAACGGCCTGCTGGCCGATGTGCTCTGCTGGTCGGCGCTGCCGGCCGAAACCTACGACAACCCTGGCCCACTGGCCGAGATTGTGTTTCTCTCTCAGGCCTCTACCGCACGTTCTGGAACAGCGAGCCGTTACCCGAGAGCGGCATGGCACACGTCGTCATCGAGTGCGCACAGGCCACTCGCCCTGAGGTCGGCAAACCGTTCCCGCACATTGTCGGGGCCGATGGTACGCCACATCTGGGCCGGTTCTTCCAGCAGCTCGACATGGCATTACGGCTGCCGCTGGACCCCGCGTGGGCTGCTGCTATTCTCCAACGGGATCATCCACACCGTTGATCCCAGCCTGCCCAACCCCGAGGCGGTGCTGGTCGGCCACGACGGCCGCATCGCCGCACTTGGCGCGCGCGCCGCACTGGAGCGCCCGGGGGTGCGCCATGTCGACCTGGCTGGGCATGCGCTGATCCCCGGCTTCAATGACGCCCACGTGCATGTGTTGTGGCTGGGCATGCTACTGACACGCCTGGTCGATACACGCATCCACGTTGCGCCGAATATCCCGGCGATCATCGACCGCCTGGCCGTGCGCGCGCAGTCGCAGCCGGTGGGCAGCTGGGTCGAAGGCGTTGGCTACAACGAGGTGCAGCTGCCCGAGGGCCGCCACCTGACCCGCCACGACCTGGACCAGGCCAGCACGACGCACCCAATGCTCGTGACGCGCACCTGCGGGCATATCGCGGTGGCGAACAGCCTGGCACCCATCGACGGTGAGGCTGCCGCCATTGTCGGTGATCCTGCGGGCATATCGCGGTGGCGAACAGCCTGGCACTGCAGCTGGCCGGTATCGACGCGGCCACTCCCGACCCGTCCGGCGGCGTAATTGTTCGTAATGCCGACGGCGCGCCGACCGGCATTCTCCAAGAGAGTGCGATGGCGTTGGTGGCACACCTGATCCCCGCGCCTGGCCCCGAGCTGGTCGAGGCGGCGATACGCGAGGCGCAGCGCCACCAGTTGAGCCTGGGCATCACCAGCGCGACCGACCCCGACGTGTCGCCCGACCAGATCCGGGTGTATCGCGCGATGGACGCACGCGGCGCCCTGCGGGTGCGGATGAACCTGCTCGCGGGCCGGCGCAGTGGCGATGTACGCTTCCCGCTGCCCGAGGTCTATCTGAGCGATATGCTGCGTATCGATGGTGTGAAGTTCTTCGCCGACGGCGGCATGACCAGTGCGACGGCGGCGATCTCGACCCCGTACCGCGAGACCGGAACCACTGGCGTGATGATCTGGGAAGACGAAGACCTGGCCGATGCGATCTGGGAGGCGCACAGCGCCGGCCTGCGCATCGGCACGCATGCCAATGGCGACGTGGCGATCGAGCAGGTGTTGAAGATCTATGAGCTGCTCGAGCAGCGCCGGCCGGGTATGCGCCACCGGATCGAGCACCTGGCCCTGCCCACGCCCGATCAGCTTGCGCGCCTGGCCACGATCGGCGCCATGGCTGCCACGCAGACGGTCTTTTTGCCCGCGATGGGCGCGACCTTCCGGCGCTACATGCCCGAGCAGTTCTACGAGCGCGCCTACGGCGTGCGCAGCATGCTCGACGCCGGCCTGACTGTGGCGCTGAGCACCGATGCGCCGGTGGTGGCCGACGACAACCCACTGCTTGGCCTCAAATCGGCAATTGACCGCCGTGACCACGCTGGCGCAGTGCTCGGCGAGAAGCAGGCGATCAGCGCGGCCGAGGCGCTGTGGGCCTACACGCAGGCCGGAGCCATCCTGAGCGGCGACAAGCACAATCGCGGCAGTATCACTCCCGGCAAGTGGGCCGACCTGGCAGTGCTCAGCGGCGACCCGCTGACGACGCCGCCCAACGACTTGCTCGGCCTGGTCGTCGAGCAGACCTACGTGGCGGGCGAGCTGGCCTATGAACGGCCCTGAGTGAGGAGTAGGGAAACGTCTCAGCTGAGCTCAACGGCTGGCGAGGTTGTAGAGCGCCTTCGGTGTTCATCAGCTACTACGCCGGTCGCTCTGTCGCGCAGCGCATCAGCACCACCCCAGACGGGAATGCTCGCGACTCAATCAGGCGCAGGTTGAGGCGCACTCCGTCAGCAAACAGCTTGTTGCCGCTACCGGCTATGGCAGCGGCGTTGGGCCTCGTCCAGGTGCATGTCGAGGAGCCGCACGTCTTTGTTCGCGGCAAACTGGCCGGCTATCGCATCCACCTGGCGACCGAGGCGATCCGTTGGGAGTCGGGACAGTATCTCTGCATCGTGAGTAGCCCAAAGCAGCGCAAAGCAATCTATTTTGCGTTTGAAGATGGCGGCGAGCCGGTCAACAGCGACATCGTCAGCAACGTATTATTGCTCGCCAACGACACCGCCATCACAGATGGCAGCATCCTGGCGCAGATCGTACCGCTCCGGCAGGCGGCATAGCAGCTGCATGGCCACTGGTACCCGGAGGTCGCAGTCCAGCCGATTGCCTGCAATGTGGTTGCATTTCCGTAATCCTCTCATCGGTAGCGCGCCTGGCAATCAAACTATTCCTTTGTGCTGAAGCCATCTCGTACCACTTGTACGATGTGCTCGATCTGCCCTATGTCCGCCTGATCTAGCAAGGCAAATAATGGGACGGCCTCGTCGTGCTCGGCCAGCAGGGCAGCGGCAGTGAGCTCATACAGGCGAGCTAATGCCTGCAACCGAGCGATGGAGGGCACAATCGCGCCGTTTTCATATTTGACGACGATTGAATGCTTCAGCCCGATCCGATCCGCGACTTCACGCACTGTAAGGCCTGCCTGTAAGCGCGCCTCGCGAAGGCGGACTCCAACTCGCATTCCGATGCTGTCCTGATTGGTCATCACTCAAACTCCATGCCTATCTGCTCAACGGCATCGATCTCCGTGCCGGTCAGTGCACGATACTGGGCCTTGATAAACTGGATTGCTTCAGCATAGCGCGCGGCTGGCAGGTCGGTATAGGTGCTGATCCCAAAGCGCTGGTTGAACTGCCGCCAGCAAGCGCGGATCGCTTCGCCACTGCGCCGGTCGGGCCGGCGTGTAGCCTGGGCGGATCCCCAGGTCTGTACCAACTGGTACACGGTTCCACGTTGCGCCGGCGAGAGGTGCAGTTTTGATTGTGCCTCAAGTGCCTGCACGCGTGACTGGATCTCGCGGACCAGTGCGGTCAGGTCGCGAAACGCAATGCGGGCGCGATCCTGGCTCGCTTCAAGCGTGCTCTGTCGCGCACCGAGTTCTTCGAGCTCACGCAGAGCCAGCTCGATTCGATCGAGATCGCGCAAGTCCTCCACTTTATGGCTCGCCTCTGCCAGGCCGGTGAGCTGTGCGAACGCAGCCCGCACCGCGGCGACAAGATAGGCGCGCACATACTCAACTCGTGCGCGTACGTCTTCGTTGACCCGCTGAGCCTGGACGCCGATGAGCCAGACCGGGACATCATCAAGTTGCAGAGCATCAAGCGTGCGCAGCTGATTGCCTTCGCGGATACGCAACTGGGTGAGATGCAGAAGGTCATTGGCGCGAATGCGGCGCCGCTGCGCCTCAAGCGCTAATCCGAGCGACGCGCAGAGATCGCGCAACACCAGCCAGATCGTGCCGTCGCCGGTCCGTGCGGCGAGCACGACCGAGTCAAACAGGGTAATCGGCAACTGCTCGACCGCACGCGGTACTGAGGAAGAGGAATCGCTCATTGCTTTCTCGCTGCTGGTTCTTTTCCGGAACCAGATTATAGCATAGATGTTCGTTTTGTTCCAGACAAGAACCAGCTCCGATCGTTGTGATCGCGGCTGGTTCTCATGAGGAACCAGGATCGATCGTGATGATCGAGCTTGGTTCCTATTTGGAACCAAGCTCGATTCACCCATATCTGCCCCTAATCAGTGCAACTCGGTTCGTGCTCGTGCTAGATCATTGATTAGCGCCGCAACTGCGACCGCTCCCTCCATCGGCAGTCCCAGGCTGTTGCGAACGCGCTCGGCCGGGATGCCATCGATCAGTGGCATGATGCCGTGGCCGGCCCCACTAACGGCGATAAACACATCGCTCGGACGAGTCTGGCTAATCCGACCGGTGGCACCATTCCGTGGCATGAGAAAGCAGACCAGATGGAGCGTCGTATCGAAGTGCTGGCCGTGCCGTAAGGTCACCACGCTTGGCCGCTGTCCGAGCAGCACCACCAGTATATCGTGGAGATCGGTGTCGGCAAGCTGGTACTGTTTGGAAGCGATAGTGCTCTGTGCCAGAACAGCGCGCGTGAGCACTCATTCGTAGCGTGCTCACGCGCGCTCGGCCTGGTCGAGTGAATGAGCTATCGGCGCATCAGGCGGCAACATCTTGGCACGACCCGCGATCACGGCCAACGTTGCGGCCACACTCTGGAGCCGATCGAGATCGTTCGCCGAATCGTGTTCACCGATCGGCGCTGCAACCTGCCCTGGTTCGTCGCTCACCGGCTGCTCTGAATCAGGCTCTGCGCCGGCGATATGGTCGCGTCTATGACCAAGTGATGGCGCTAACACGGCTCCGGGGTGATCTCGCATCGCAGGCATTGGTACGCCATTTGTGATTTCCTGCACATTTGTCGCGGCGCCGCGACGATTGTGTCTTTCTTCACGATCGGCTGTGGCGGGACGCTCTGGGCGAACATAGCCTCGCAAGAGTTTGCGGACCGCTTCGAGCGTCAGGTTCTCAGCGACGATCCGATCGGCCAATTCAAGCGCCTCGGCAGGCCACTCGGCGGCGAGCGTGCTGAGTTCCAGTATCTGGCTGATTGCCCGTGGGCGCTGGCGCAGACGCTCTTTGAGCGCGTCGGGAAGCTTATAGATTCGCGCGCGCACACTCACCCAATCCGACGACTTGCCAAGCATCGCGCCAATCTCGGCCTGGTTCTTCTCGGAAAACATACGCTGGTGCCAGGCAACAATCTGAGCTTACTCGACCGGGTCGAGGTCCTCGCGCTGCAAGTTCTCCTGCGCGCCGATCGTCAGCATGCGTTCATCGCTCACCTCGCGTATCACGACTGCGAGCAAACAGCGCTCGCCACGTTCCGCGCAGACGTGCCGCCAGGCGGCGCGTCGACGATGGCCGTACACGAGTTGATACAGTCCACGTCGCTGCTTTGACGCCTCGCCGTGCGCTCGCACAATCAGCACACCCTGGAAGCCCATCTCGCGCATGCCTTGCGCAAGGTCCTCGACGCTCGCGTCACTGAAGGGCCGCCGAGCCTGGTACGGACTATCCTCGATCTGCGTATCTTCGAGCTGCTGCACCTGCTCGCCCGGCTGCCGATCGAGCACCTGGTCAATCGCGGCGGCGACATCGACCTGGCCGCGCTTGCTGATCCACTCACCGCGACGTGCGCTCATGGCTGATCCTCCAGGAATGTTAGGATCTGCTCAGTGACGTGGCGATATTCTCGCGCAATTGGCATTGTGGGAGCAAAATCGGCCAACGTCATCCCTTGCGCCGGCGCGTCGGCTGCGGCGACGGCCAGGCGAATGGGGTCGAAACGCAGCGGCACCTGCAGGCTTTCAACTTGCTGCTGAATTTCCGCCAGCGCCGCCTGAGCGTGGACAGTTCCACTGCGATAGCGCGTCGGCAGCAGCCCCAGGAGTGTCAGGCTCGGATTGATGCGCGCGTTGAGCCGCTGCTGCAGGGCGCGAACGTGGTCATAGCCATGCAGTGCCATAAAACTACACTCTGCCGGCACTAACAACCAGCGCGCTGCCGTGAGCGCATTGGTCACAGAGAGATCGATCCCTGGCCGGCAATCGATCAGGATAAGGTCGTACTCGGTAAAATGGGGCGTGAGCATGTCGAGCAAGACATACTCACGTCCCTCCCACGGAATAGCCGACTGGACACCGCCTCCAGCGCAAGGCTGGACGGCACCAGGTCGACGCCCGCAAACCGTGACGGGCAGCGCACTCCATCAAGTGATTGTGCCCGGCGCGCGAATGCTTCGGTCAGCGAAGCAGTAGGGCCATCATCTGGCAGTGCGACGCGCGTCAGCGATCCCTGTGGATCAGTGTCGACCGCCAGGACCCGTTTGCCTATCTGGCCGGCAAAACCAGCCAGATTGAGCACGGTCGTGGTTTTGCCCACGCCGCCTTTCAGGTTCGCGACGGCGATCACGCGGCTGCTCGATCCATGTCGTGTCATCAAAGTCTCCTTTGTCGAACGTGCAATGCGGTAGAAAGTTCAGTACCTCGTCTGCGTGATCAGAGTTCGCGGCCTATTTCGCTAACGATATGCGAGCGCTGATCCGATTACGGCCCGTCGACTCGTCGCTGCTGGAGCCGGGCACGAGCTACGTCGGCACTCGCGCCCTCAAGGATCGCTGTTGCGAGCCATGCAATCTCCTCTTCAGTGGCGTCAGGCGGTGCTATTTGTTGAACAAGCAGCGCGACAGGCGCTGGAAATCCTGATAGTTCATCCGTCGAAATCGTTAATCCGCTCATATCGCTTCCAGAACGGAAGAGATCGCCGTACTTTGCGTTGAGCTGTGCAAGATAGGCGCTACTCCCATAAACGAGAGTCGGCTGTGGTGGTGAATTCCGCTGGCTCAGTGGGATCGAGAAGTGTGTATGCGTTGTTTTTCAGCGTCTGTCGCCACTCCAGCCAGCTACAACGCTTGAGCTCGGTAAGCCAGCGCTGGACGCTGCGCACTGACACCTGGCGATATTCGTACCTGGTTGTCTTCGCGCCTGTGGTAGAATCATGTTCCACGATTTCGGCCGTGTGACTCAGCTCCGCGGCCAGTTCCTGCTGGGATGGAAACGCCGTCCCTCTATTCGCCGCGTGCAGGAACATCAGCGCCCCGAGCAGCCGCGCGTCTCTACTCAATCGCGTATCTTTGAGCAGACGATTTGGGCTCGCGGTCCAGGCGCCAGCGATCTTGACCTTGATGCTTGACCGATCGCGTGTGCGGCGCGCCTTCGATGTGTCCTGCGTTGTATCGGAGGCGTTGCTCATCATGCCACCCCCGTCTGCAGAAATGTCCAGATCGGGGCCGATGGCGCCGCACGGCGGTGCAACAGCGAAGCCAATACTTTCGTATTGCCCTGGTCTTGATGCTGGACGCACACGAGTGTGCCGACCTGTGCTACAATGTCATGTAGCTGATCACACCATGCTCGTGCGGCTGCTGGTAAGCAGTTATGCGGGTGAAAGAGATCGAAGTGAGGTCGGCGCTTGAACCCATCAAACATATCCCTGCTAAGGGCTGCGGGCATGCGCCAGCGGAGAGGTATTCTTTTATCGTCCATTGTAGTCCATCGTGTAAGATGGACTATTCGTCGGTTTGGTTGGTTTTAGCGGGAGTGGCTCAGTTGGTAGAGCGGCACCTTGCCAAGGTGCAGGTCGCGGGTTCGAACCCCGTCTCCCGCTCCAAAGTTATTCTCGAGTAGCCCATAGCGAACCACAGACACTGGCTCTTTGGGAATTCCCGTGGTTCACCACTAGATGTGGGGGGTAGTATACTCCTGGATGTGGAGATCGACCAGTAGCAGTGGAGGGTGAGCCATGTTGGAAGATGCCTTTCAATCCCTGCTGAAGTTGTCCCATATTCGGGTCTTGCGGGTCGAGCAGAGCCAGGTCGACTATCTGATCACCGTGGAAAGTACGCTCGATCATACCATCTGTCGGAAATGTGGGCGCAAAATTACGACCTTC
>WNGF01000820.1_pt1 | contig 45802 bp, 43 predicted proteins | sample 5400641 | NCBI WGS metagenome assembly WNGF01 (sample SAMN13153371, study PRJNA577476) | soil metagenome | isolation source: 80 cm soil or saprolite under grassland replicate 2 | place: USA:California | collected 2016-06-15 | reverse complement strand
GCGGGTGCGCAGCGGCTCGATCTGCACCCTGGCCCGCTCCATCATCCGGCCGAACGGCACGTGCGACGGGCAGACGTCCTCGCACGCCCGGCACTCCAGACACAGGTCCATGAACCGGGCGAACGTCGCATCGACGTTCGCCCGACCTTCAGCCACGGCCCGCATCGCGGCGATCCTTCCGCGGGGCGATGCGGACTCCTCGCCGGTCAGCCGGTAGGTCGGGCAGTGGGGAAGGCAAAGGCCACAGGCCACGCAGGTGGCAATGTCGTCGTCGGAGGGGGCCTCGCCCGGTCGCCAGTTCGCCGCAAGGCCTACCGGGCCGATGAACCGGGTCCCCTCAGGCAGGACGGCGCCGAGGGGGGGGCCGCCCTGGTTCCCTGGGTCCGCCACGTCAGATCCCTCCCCAGAACCGTCCGGGCGCCAGGACGCCCGCCGGGTCCAGGGCGGCCTTCAGCCTTCGGTGAACGTCCAGCCCGGGGGGAACGTCGGTCCCCAACCCGCCAGGACCCTTGACCACGGGCGCGATCCCGCCGAGAGCATTGGCCCTGGCCCGAAGGGCGTCCAATCCGCCGTCGGAGGAGGAGAGCCCGATCCAACCGATCCCCACGCCGAGCAGCGCGCCCCATGAATGGAGGTGTGGACCGAGGACATCCGGGAACGGCCGGGAGAGCAGCTCCGCCAGGCGGGAAGGTGGCACGGCCGCCTCGGCGACCACGCCGCTCGTTTCCCACGGGCGTTCGGAAGGAAACGCCCCGTCCTCGGTCACGACGATGACCCCCGCCACCCGGTCCGCGGCCTCGACCTGGCGTTCTACCTCCTCCGGCCATCCCTCGAGGCAAAGTTCCACGACCTCGGGCATGGCCAGTACGGCGGCCGGGTTCGGGACCGCGTCGAGCAGGCGCCGGCCCACCTCCAGATCTCCGGCCGCCCTGACGGATCGCCGGGCCTGGGGACGTGGCCGGACTTTGAGCGCGACCTGCACGATCACCCCGAGGGTCCCGAGCGAGCCCGTCATCAGCTTGTGGAGGTCGTACCCGGTCACGCTCTTGACCGTGCGGGCGCCGCTCCTCACCAACCGGCCGTCGCCGGTCACCACTTCCATCTCGATCACCGTGTCGCGGATGGGGCCCACCCGCAGGCGCCTCGGCGAGGTGGCCGCAGCCGCGATCACGCCGCCCACCGTGGCGGTCGTCGGCGCGTCGCACGGCCACTCTTGGCCTCCTTCCGCCAGGATGCGGTCGAGCTCACCGACCCGCATCCCCGCCTCGACCACCGCGATCATCTCCGCGGACTCGTAGGCCACGAGCGCGTCGAGCTGGGTCGTCCACAGCTCGGCGTCCACAGCGCACGGCTCGCCCTTGTCGACGTGGGTCCGCCCGCCCACCACGAGCAACCGCTTGCGGTCGGCGGTCGCCTGACGGAGCGCCTCGACGACCTCCAGCTTGTCCATGGGGTGGATCAGATCCACGATCCCTCCGGGATGTTCTGGGCGGCCTGCGTCGCATCCATCCCCCGGGCCATGGCGAAGTCGCCGCACCGCGCCCCGGCCGGCAGCACCTTCTGTGGGTTCATCCGAGCCTCGGGGTCGAAGGCGGCCCGGACGCAGGCCTGAGCACCGAGGTCGACGTCGGAGAACACGAGCGGCATGAAGTCCCGCTTCTCCAGGCCGATACCGTGCTCGCCGGTGAGGGAGCCTCCGCTTTCAACGCACAGGCGCACGATCTGCTCGCTGGCCAAGAGCACCCGTTCCAGCGTTCCGGGGATCCGCCGATCGAACGAGAGCAACGGATGCAGGTTGCCGTCACCGGCGTGGAAGACGTTGGTCACGATGAGGTCGTGCCGGCCGGCGATCTCGTAGACGCCGGCCAGGACGTCCACGAGCTTCGTGCGCGGCACGACGCAATCGTGCAGGTGGTAGTGGGGTGCGATCTGGGCGACCGCCCCGAACGCGCTCTTCCGCCCCTTCCACAACAGGGCCCGTTCGGCCTCATCGGCGGCCACGCGGATGTCGCGGACGCCGTGGTCGCGGGCGGCGCCCTCCACCGCGCGGGACTGCGCATCCACGGCCTCGGGGAGCCCGTCCACCTCCACGATGAGGACCGCCGCCGCGTCGGTCGGGTACCCGGCGTGGGCGAAGCTCTCGGCGGCCACGATGATGCCGTGGTCCATCATCTCCACGGCCGCCGGCACGACGCCACCCGCGATGATGGCGGAGACGGTTGCCGCGCAATCTCCCACGGCGCTGAAATCGAGCAACATCGTTCGCACCGCGGGTGGGCGAGGCGTGAGGCGGACACAGGCACCGACAACGATCCCGAGCGTTCCCTCGGATCCGATGAGGATCCCTCGGAGATCGTAGCCGGGGGCCTCGGGAGCCTCGGAGCCGAACCGCTCCACGGTGCCGTCCGAAAGGACCACGTCCACGGCGAGCACATGGCTCGAGGTGACGCCGTACGCGAGACAGTGCGGGCCTCCGGCGTTCGTGTTGACGTTGCCCCCGATGGAGCACGTCTGCTGCGACGACGGGTCGGGGGCATAGGTGAACCCGAGCGGCGCAAGCGCGTTGGCCAGGTCGAGGTTCAGGACGCCGGGCTCCACCCAGGCCAGACGATCCTCAGGCCGGACCTCGATGATCCGGTCCATCTTCGACGTCACCACGACGAGGGCGTCGCCGATCGGCGTGGCCCCTCCGGCCAGGCCGGTGCCGGAGCCGCGCGGCACAATCGGGAGTGCGTGCCGCCCGGCCACCCGCACGCAGGCGACCACGTCCTCGACCGTGTGGGGGAAGGCGACGAGGGCGCACCCGCCCTCGACCATCGAAGCGTCACGGGCGTAGAGGGTCAGGGCGAGCGGATCGGAGAGGACCTCGTTCGTTCCGAGGGCTTCCTCCAGCTCGAGGCGGGCCGCATCGACGTCGGCCATGGCGACCCGGACAGGCTAGCGCGAGGGGAACGGGGATGTGGCTCGTCCGGTCAGGCGACCCTGCCGGGCTGCCCCTCGGGGGTGGTGAAGGGCAGGCCCTGGCGTTCCCATTCCTCCATCCCGCCCTCCAGGTTGAACGCCTGGAAGCCTCGGGCCTGGAGCATGAGCGCGGCCAGCTCGCTCCGGTTGCCGGAGCGGCACACCACCACGACGGGCTTGCCGGCGTCCAGGCCGGCGGTGTCTCCCGACATGATGGTGTTGAGCGGGATGTGGACGGCGCCCTCGACCCGCCCGGCGTCCCACTCGTATGGCTCACGGCAGTCCACGAGCTGGATCTCGGCCAGCCGCTCGTACGCGCCCCTCGGGGTGGTCAGGTCCGTCCGCAGTTCGCTCATCGCAGATGGGGATGCTAACAGCGTGGTTGCCGACGGAGCCGCCCGAGCTCAGGCTGCGCCCGCCAGCGCGCGCTCGAAGGCTCGGAAGGCATCCTCGCCGTATAGGACGAACCGGACTTCTTCGACCTTCGTGTCCGATCCCGTCACCGCGCGGATGGCAACAGGTGCCGCGAGCTCGAGGGGGTAGCCGTAGACGCCGGTGGAGATGGCCGGGAACGCGACCGACCTCGCCCCCAGGTCGTCCGCCACGCGCAGGGCCTCGGTGTGGCAGCTGGCCAGCAGGGCCGAGCGGTCCTCCGACCTGGAGAACACCGGGCCCACGGTGTGGATCACCCACCTCGCCCGGAGGTTGCCCGCAGAGGTTGCGACGGCCTTCCCGGTGGGGAGGCCGTCCGGATGGGCCGTCCGCCGGATCTCCCGGCATTCACGCAGGATGGCGGCCCCGCCCTTGCGGTGGATGGCCCCGTCGACACCGCCGCCCCCCATGAGCGAGGAGTTCGCGGCGTTCACGACGGCGTCGACGCGCTCGTCGGTGATGTCACCCCGGACGAGCACGATCCTGGGCACCCGCGCATCGTACGGGCCCGCGGAAAGCAAGGGAAACCGGATTTGCGCTAAGGATGGGAACCACGACCATCGTTTGATGTGGTGCTGGACAGGGATGTCGCGGCCGCGTCCAGCGTGGCAGGCGCCGCCGTCGACTGTGCTGTGGCCTTTGGCGCTCTCAGGCGTCCACGGGGGAGGTTTGGGCTGACTGTTGGCCATCAGCGCCCGGGACCACTCGATCAAGAAGCGGATCGCGTTCTGGCCCGTGCCCGCGGCAAGTCGCCAGTCTTCGGCAAAGCGGTGGTAGGAGTCGATGGCCGATCCGCTGGGCTCTGAGATGGATCGCCGGGCCTGCTCGTCCTCCCACCAGTCGGTGTTCGTGTTGTTGCCCTCGGGGTGATGGGCCGCGATGTTCGACCCCCAAAGGAACCCGGGCGGGAACTCCCTGACTGCCATGTGCCAGGACCCTACTTGGCAAGGCCGATTTTCGGATGCTGGGCCAAGTGGCTATATTCGATCCCTCACGTTCGATCGGAGGGGGCTGGGCGTGGCCGGGATCGAGCTGGAGGACGTGGGCAAGGTCTACCCGGACGGCACCAGGGCCGTCTCCGATATAGACCTGGATATCCGCGACGGCGAGTTCATGGTCCTGGTCGGCCCCTCCGGATGCGGGAAGACCACCGCGCTCCGGATGGTGGCCGGGCTCGAGGAGATCTCGGAGGGGACCGTCCGGATCGGCGATCGGGTGGTCAACGACCTCCCCGCCAGGGACCGTGACATCGCCATGGTCTTTCAGAACTACGCCCTGTATCCGCACATGTCCGTTTACGACAACATGGCCTTCGGCCTCAAGCTTCGGAAGGTGTCCAAGGTCGAGATCGACCGCCGCGTGATGGAGGCCGCGAGCATCCTGGGCTTGGAGGACTTCTTGAAGCGAAGGCCCCGGGCGCTTTCCGGCGGCCAGAGGCAGCGCGTGGCCATGGGCCGGGCGATCGTCCGCGAGCCGCAAGCCTTCCTGATGGACGAGCCGCTCTCGAACCTCGACGCCAAGCTTCGCGTCCAGATGCGATCGGAGATTGCCAAGATCCAGCGAGACCTGGGCACCACGACGATCTACGTGACCCATGACCAGGTCGAGGCCATGACGATGGGCGACCGGGTGGCCGTCATGCGCAAGGGCCTGCTCCAGCAGGTCGACCCACCGCAGGTGCTGTACGACCACCCCTTGAACCTGTTTGTGGGGGGATTCATCGGATCGCCGGCCATGAACATGGTGGAGGGGAGCCTGGCCAGATCGGATGGGGCGATGCTCGTCGAGTTCGGCGGGTTCCAGCTGAGGGTCGACGACCAGGCGCTCCGGGCCCGTCCGGCACTGTCCAGGTTCGAAGGGAAGAGGGTGGTGGTGGGCCTGCGGCCGGAGAGCATGGAGGACGCATCTCTCGTCCCCGGGGCCCCCGCGGACCGACGCATACAGGCTCTGGTCGACCTGCGAGAGGCGCTCGGGTCGCAGATCGTCATCCACTTCACCGTCGACGCGCCTCTTGTCCTCACCGAGGACACGAAGGAGCTGGCGCACGACGTGGGAGCGGAGTTGCTGGAAGACCTCGCCACTCGGGCAGAGCAAGCGAAGTCGAGATTCGTGGCTCAGCTCGACCCCCGGACAAACGTCCGGGAGGGTGACAGGATCGAGCTTCTCGTTGACACGGCCCGCTTCCACTTCTTCGACCCGGAAACGGGCTTGGGCATCTACACCGAATGAGGAAGGACGAGGTTTTCCCCACGTCCATCGCTCTGGGCGGGAGGGCGTCAGGCAGGACGGAGCGCGATGGGTACCGCTGAGGCGACGGCCGTAAGAGCGGCCACTCAGCCCAGCCGGCGCCGCCCGGGGTGGTTCCGGCGGCATCGGTTCGAGATCGCCCTCATCACTCCGCTGGTTGCCTACATCGTCCTGCTCACCATCGTTCCGATCATCGACACGTTCCGGCGCTCGCTCAGCGCTCCCGGGACAGGGTTCGGGACGCTCAAGTCCTACCAAGCCATCTTCCACGGGTTCTCCTGGACAGACTGGACCATCTTCGAGCGAGCCATCTTCAACACGGTCATCGTGGCGGTGCTCTCGCTCGCCCTGGAGGTGAGCATCGGCCTGACCATCGCCTTGGCCCTCAACGTGGCGTTCTTCGGCCGGGGCTTCGTTCGGACCGTGACGCTCGTGCCGCTGGGCGTTCCGACCATCGTGTCCGGCGCCGTGATGCTCCTGATCTTCCAGCGGTCCGGGTACCTAAACTCCGTAATGGCTCTCTTCACCAACCTGCTCGACAAGATCCCCGGCGTCCACCTGACGTGGCAGAACGTCTCGTGGCAGGTGGCCGGGGGGTGGCGGACGCTGCTTACCATCGCAATCGCCGACATGTGGAAGGTCCTGCCGGTCATCACCCTGATCTTCCTGGCTGGCCTGCAGTCGATCCCGCAGGACGTGTACGAAGCGGCCGACGTTGACGGGGCCACCAAGTGGCAGCGGTTCGTCAGGGTGACGCTGCCGCTGTTGATCCCCTACTTCACGATGGCCCTCATCCTCAGGGCCATCGACGCCTTCCGGATCTTCGAGCTGGCGCTCGTGCTTGCCGGCGGTGTCGAGCCGGTGCTCGGTACCTACATCTCCAGCAAGTACCTGCCGCCGGTGAGCGATCCTTACACGTCTTCGGCCGCCTCGATCGTCCTTTTCGGCATCATCATGCTGTTCATCATCCTGTACCTGAAGTTCGTCGCTCGCTTCCAGGTGCAGCGATGAGCATCGCGGTGACCACGAAGGGATTCCGCCGGACCCGTCGCGATCGGCTCGAGGTTCCGCTCAAGCTGACCTTCCCCCTCTGGGTGATCGGCTCGGTTCTGCTCGTTCTGTTCCCCATCTATCTCATCTTCATGGTCTCGTTTGCGCCGGGCTCGGCGCTCTTCGGCGAGCGTCCGCAACTCGTGGTGACCAACTACACCCTGCAGCCGTGGAAGGATGTCTTCCAGACGGGCGGCATCATGAGCCCACTGGTCAAGAGCCTGTTCGTGGCGTCGGCAACCACGGTGCTGGCGATCATCATCGCCGCTCCGGCCGCCTACGTGATCTCCCGGCTCAGACCGGCGATCCGCTACACCGTGGTGATCGGCCTGCTAGTCACACGGATGTTCCCCGAGTTCACCATTGGCATCTCGGTGGCCACCCAATTCGCCAAGTGGGGACTGCTGGACACCTACATCGGGCTCATCCTGGCTCACCTCATCGGTTCGCTACCCTTCATCGCTTGGATCCTGGTCGGGACCTTCGAGACCATCCCGATCGATCTGGAGGAGGCTGCACACATCGACGGAGCCTCCAGGATGGGAACCCTCATCCGGGTGGTCTTCCCCATCGCGGCGGGAGGGATCGCGGTGGCCTCCCTGTTCGTGTGGCTGTACTCGTGGAACGAGTTCCTCTACGCGCGGCTCATGACCACGAACCAGCTGACGCTGCCGCTCAAGGTCTTCCAGGCCATCGACCGAGGCTCGAGCCAGGAGATGGCCACTGTCGCTGCCATTCTCACCTTGCCAATCGTGCTGATCGTGTACTTCCTCCAGCGGTACCTGCGACCTGGAGCCCTGACCGGGGCCGTGAAGGGGTGAACCGGGGAAGATGGGACTGACGTACAACTGCATGAGAAGGCCGGCGCAGGGCTCGTCTCGAGCCCAGGAGGGGGATCCATGAGATACAGATGGAAGTCTTTGTTCGCCCTGGCTACCGTCCTGGGCCTGGTGGCTGTCGCGTGCGGAGGGGGGAAGGCCAAGACGACTCCCTCCGCCAGTGGATCCCTCGCCGGAACGACGATCACCTTCAGCGACTCGCTGGCCGAGTCCGAGGTGGCGGCGGTCCAGGATCTCCTGACGACGTTCCAGGATCAGACCGGGGTGACCGTGAAGCTCACGGCGGTCACGGCCGCGGACCTTCCACAGAAGCTGAGCGTGGAGGTGGACTCCGGCCAGCACACCATCCAGCTGTTTGCCCAGGACAACCTGGCGCTCGCGACCCTGGTCGACCAGGACCTGGTCGAGGACCTGTCCGACATCCAGATCCCGCCCGAGATCACCCCGGCGCTGATCCCCCAGAAGTTCGACGGCAAGCAGTACTTCCTTCCATACCGTCCGAACGTCCGGGTCACCTACGTGAACACAGACCGTTTCTCCGCAGCTGGGGTCTCGCCGCCCCAGACGGTCGAGGACTACAAGGCGGTCGCGGAGAAGCTTAAGGCGGCTGGCGGTAGCGGGAAGGTGACGCTTTCGCTAGCGGACCAGCCCGACACGGGCCCGCTCGGAGTCACCGTGTCCGAATGGGTGGTTTCCTACGGCGGCGACCCGCTCATCCTGAACGACAGCGGCTCGGTCCAGGCGTTCACGTTCCTGCAAGGGATGTGGAAGGAGGGCGACTTCGCCAAAGAGAGCAGATTGGCCAAGTACGACACAGAGGTCGATTACCTGAAGGGTGAGACGTCGTGGATGGCCACCAACTGGCCGTTCACCACCGCCGAGCTCGCGGGCGCCGACATCCTCGACAAGTTCAATGTCTACGAGGGATGGAAGGGCCCGGCGCGGGCGGCCCATGTCATCGGCGGCGAGGTCCTAGGCATCCCCAAGGGCGTGACCGGAAAGCAGAAGGACGCTGCCATCGCCCTGGCCCAGTTCCTCACGTCCAAGGATGCGCAGACGGTCCTGGTATCCCAGAACTCATGGCCGTCGGTCCGTAGCGACGCTCTGGGCGAGGTGCCGTCCGAGCAGAAGTCGACCTTCGACGCCATCCAGGTAGCGCTGGCCGACGGCTGGTACCGGCCGAACGTCGTGTACTGGTCGGACGTCGAAGCCGCGATGGACGACGCGGTCACGCGGATCATCTATAGCGGCGAGGATGCGACGACGGTCCTCAACGAGGAGCACAACAAGATCGCGCACGCGGCAAAGAGCAAGGGGGCGACATACCCGCCGACCGCCACCTGATCGACCGAAGCTCCGTACGGAAGGGGCCCCAAGTGGGTCGCCCCTCCATATAACAGCGTCACAGCCGGCCCATCACGGTGCCGGCGCGGCCGACCCCAGGGATCGCGCTCCCGGCGGGAGCGCGATCCCTCCAGGGCCGACCCGGTCGGCTCCCGTCCATTCGGTCCCCGGGCGGTCCCCGGCGGGTCAGCAGATGCAGCCCCTTCCCGACCGGGTAGTGAAGACGGAATCGCCGATCTCGCCCTAGATAGGTGTCGTCGATCACCGCCCAGGACATGGCCATCTAGAGAGTCTCCTGCTGATCACCCGGGTGGAGCGTTCCACCTTGCCGTTGAGAGGCGTGCCGGTCTTGATGTAGACGTTGCCGATCCCGCGATCGAAGACGGGCAATGGAACTGCGATCCGGCCCTGATCCTCACGATCCTCGTCGGCGCCCGTCTCGGCCCTCGCGGGCGATGCGGTCACCGGCTTCGTCGCCGGGGTGGGAGCGGGAGGGATCGTGGGGATGCGCGCAGACCAAGCGCACAGTTGGAAAGCCCGGGCCATCGCCATCCTCGCGGTCTCCGTGTACGTGTTCATCCTCCTCCGTTCGACCACCGTCATCGCGCTGCTTCTCGCCCCGGTGCTCCCGTTCACGAGCATCGGAGTGGCCGATCACCTGTCCGAGCGACGGAGGGAGCGGGAGGCACGGACCTGACGTCGGCTAGTGTGTCGGCGATCCCATGCCCGATTTCGATCTCCTCGTCCTCGGTGACGCCAATCCCGACCTGATCGTCCGGGGCGACGTGACGCCTGAGTTCGGCCAGGCCGAGAAACTCGTCGACCAGGCTGATCTGGTGATCGGCGGCTCCGGGGCGATCGCCGCGTGCGGAGCTGCGCGCCTTGGTCTGCGTGTGGCCTTCGCCGGTGTGGTCGGGGACGACGTGTTCGGCCGGTTCATGCTCGACGCCTTGGCGGAGCGCGACGTGGACACCACGGGCGTGGTCGTGGACCCGAGCCGGCCGACCGGCCTTTCGGTCGTGCTGTCGAAGGGCGAGGACCGGGCCACCCTCAGCGCGTTGGGAACGATCGCCGACCTCCGGGAGGGGGTCATCGATCACGCGGTCCTTCGCACCGCCCGCCACGTACACGTGTCGTCCTATTTCCTTCAGGCCGGCCTGGCGGCCGGCCTTCCTGCGCTGTTCCGGGAGGCCCACGAGGTCGGGGCCAGCACTTCGATCGACCCCAACTGGGATCCTGAGGATGATTGGGACGGCGGCCTGCTGTCGCTCCTGTCACAGACCGATTGCTTCCTCCCCAACTCGGTGGAGGCCCGGTCCATCACCGGAGTGGACGATATCGACGTCGCGGCGCTCACCCTGGCCGAGCGGGGCTCGGTCGTGGCGGTGAAGTTCGGGCAGGGCGGGGGCCTAGCCCTGAGGGGTGATGAGGTGGTCCGCTCCGAGTCCATCCCCGCCGACGTCGTCGATACGACCGGCGCAGGTGACAGCTTCGACGCCGGGTTCCTGGCCGGGCGGCTGGCCGGCCTACCCCTGTCCCGCTGCCTCCAGCTCGCCGTGGCGTGCGGCTCGCTCTCGACCCGAGCCGCCGGCGGCACGGCCGCCCAGCCCACGATGGACGAGGCGGTAGCCGCCCTGGAGTCGGTGTCGTGATCCTCTGCGTCGCCGCAAGTCCATCCGTGGACAAGCTCTTCCAGGTCGACCGGGTCGAGGTCGGGGCCATCCACCGTCCCACCGAGTTCGTCCAGGTCCCCGGGGGCAAGGGGTTGAACGTGGCCCGCTCCGCACATGCGTTGGGGGCGGAGGTGACTGCAACCGGGGTCCTGGCCGGGCACGCGGGACGGTGGATCGAGGAGGCCCTTGCCGCGGAAGGGGTCCCATCCCGTTTCGCCTGGGTGGAGGGCGAGACCCGGGCATCGCTCTCCGTCGCTGATCTGACCGGCCGGGGCCTGACCGAGTTCTACGAGCGTGGATGGGACATCGGCGCCGCGGGGTGGGAGCAGCTGGAGGAGATCGTCCGGGACCTCCTGGCCTCCTCGGCCTGGATGACCCTTTCGGGGAACCTGCCCGTCGGCGCTCCCGACGATGGCTACGCCCGCCTCATCCGCCTGGCTCGCAAGGCGGAGGTCCCGGTGGCTCTCGATGCCCGGGACGAGGCCCTCCTCCTCGGCGTCTCGACCGGGCCCCAGGTCGTCAAGGTGAACGCGGAGGAGGCGGGGACGCTCCTCGGGACCACGGTCGACACGCTGGAGGATGCGAAGGAAGCCGCCGAGGAACTCCGGTGGCGCATGGACGGCGATGGACGGGCGGCCATCGTCACCCGCGGCGCCGAGGGAGCCGTCGTCGTGACCCCTGGCGGCGCTGTGCTCCGGGCTCGGCTGTACGAGCGCGGTCCCTACCCGGTGGGGAGCGGCGACGCGTTCCTGGGCGGGCTGGTCACGGCGCTCGACCGCCGTGCAACGTGGGCCGACGCGCTGGCGATGGCATTGGGAGCGGCTGCGGCGAACGCCGACATGCCGGGGGCCGGGCGGCTGGACCGGAGCTGGGCGGTCGAGCTCTCGAAACGGGCCGAGGTCCGGACGCTCGGTTAGCGGATCGCCTCGCCGGTGGTGGGGTCGAACACGTGAACGGCATCCGGGCTGATGCGGAGGGCGATCCGATCACCGACCTTGGGCCGAAGCTGCGGTTCGAACCGGGCCGTGATCGTGGCCCGAGCGGGCTCGCCACCGGCCAGCGGGATCTGCTTCTCGAGCTCGCCTCCCGCCAGCCGGCCGGCCACGCTGCCATGAACCACGATCTCATCGCCCAATGGCTCGACGACGTCGACCGTGAACTCCATGGCCGGACCGCCGTCCTCCGTTGGCCGGAGGACCTCGGGCCGGACGCCCAGGACTACCTCGCCGTCGGGAACACCGGGGAGGTCCAATCGCAGGTCGCCGGCGGTGATCCTGCCGCCTCCCGCGGTTGCATGGAGCAGGTTCATGGGTGGACTCCCGATGAACCCGGCCACGAACACGTTCGTCGGATGGTCGTAGACCTCCTGTGGCGGGCCCAGCTGCTGGAGCTTGCCACCGGAAAGGACCGCGATGCGGTCGCCGAGGGTCATGGCCTCCACCTGGTCGTGGGTCACGTAGATCGTGGTGACCCCGAGGTGCTGGTGGAGCCGCTTCAGCTCCGCCCGCATCTGAACGCGGAGCTTGGCGTCCAGGTTCGACAGTGGCTCGTCCAGCAGGAACGCCTTCGGCTCCCGCACCAGTGCTCGGCCCATGGCCACCCGTTGCCGTTGGCCTCCGGACAACTGGGCCGGACGCCGCCCCAACAGATCATCGAGGCCGAGCATCTCGCTCACCTCCCGCACCCGTCGGTCGATCTCGCGGGCCTGTACCTTGCGCTGCTTCAGCCCGAACGCCAGGTTGCGGTACACGCTCATGTGCGGGTACAGCGCGTAGTTCTGGAACACCATCGCGATGTCGCGGTCGCGGGGCGACACGTCGTTGATGATCCGGCCGTCGATCGCGATCCGGCCCGACGTCACCTTCTCGAGCCCGGCCAGAATCCGGAGCGCGGTGCTCTTCCCGCACCCGGAGGGCCCGACCAGGATGATGAACTCGCCGTCCCCCACGGTGAGCGTGAGGTCGTCGACGGCCAGGACGTGATCGTCGAACACCTTGGTCACGTGGTCCAGCGCGACCTGGGCCATCCGGCTACCCCTTCAGCCCGGTCGTTGCGATGCCCCGGACGAAGTACCGCTGCGCAGCGAAGAACACCACGAGCATCGGGATCATGCTCATGACGTTCCCAGCCATGACCAACGGCCAGAAGACGTCGTGCGATCCCTGGAACACCGTGAGGCCGAGCTGGAGCGTGAAGTTCCGCTGTGAGAAGACGGCGATGAGCGGCCACAGGAAGTCGTTCCACGTCCACATGAACTGGATCACGGCCAGGGTGGCCAGGGCCGGGAGCGAGAGCGGCAGCACGATCTTGAACAGGACGCCGAGGCGTGAGGCGCCGTCGATCCGAGCCGCCTCCTCCAGCTCGATCGGCAGCGTGCGGAAGAACTGCCGCAACATGAAGATCCCGAACGCGTTGACCAGGTTGGGCGCGATCAGCGCCGGCAGGCTGTCGAAGAGCCCCAGCTTCTTCACGATCAGGAAGGTCGGGATCATCACCACCTGGAACGGCACCATCAGCGTGGCCAGGAGCAGCATGAACGTGGCCTCTCGGCCGAAGAACCTGATCCGGGCGAACGCGTAGCCAGCCAGGCTGCACAGCAACAGATTGCTCACGACCACGGTGCTCGTGACGATGAACGTGTTCAGGAACCACCGGCCGAACGGCGCGGAGCGAAGCGCGTTCGGATAGTTATCGACGTTGAGCGATTTCGGCACCAGGATCGGCGGGAAATGCAGGCTCTCCGCTTGGGTTTGGAGCGACGTGACGATCATCCACATCAGCGGCAGCAGCATGATCAGCGCGAGGGGGAAAAGGACCAGATGCCAGGGGGAGAACGGGAGCCACCGCCGCCGTGGGCGCTCGGCCGCCTCGGCCTCCTCGGGCCACGCGATACCGTCGGCCTGTGCCTCCAGGGTCATGAGCTGTAGTGCACCACCTTGTTCCCCATCCAGAACTGCACCATCGTGAGGATCAGGATGGCCAGAGTCAGCACGTACGCGATGGCCGCCGCGTATCCGGCTGCGCCGAGCCGGAATGCAAGGCTGAAGAGCCACCACACCACGACCGCGGTGTTGTACGGTGGCGGCCCACCGTGGGTCACGAAGTACACCTCGTCGAACAGCTGGAGCGCGTTGATCGATGACCACACGACCAGCAGCAACGTGGCCGGCCCGAGCAGCGGAACGGTGATGCTGCGGAAGATGCTCCATCTGCTCGCCCCGTCGATCTCCGCCGCCTCCACCAGCTCCTGGGGGATCCCCTGGAGCGCGGCGAGGTAGATGATGACGTCGAACCCGATCCATCCCCAAACGGTCATGGCGATGATCGCGTAGAGCGCCCCTCGGGGCGAGTCGAAGAACCCGAAGGGGCCGACGCCGATCTTCCCGAGCAGCCAGTTGGCCAGCCCGTACTGTGCGTCGAACAGCCACAGGAACATGATCGAGGTGGCGATGGTGGAGGCCACGACGGGCACGAAGACCGCCGTCCGGTAGAACCGGATCAGATGGATCTTTCGGTTCAGCGCCACCGCCACGAACAGCGCCCCGATCACCGAGACCGGGACGAAGACCCCCGTATAGACCAGGGTGTGTCCGGCGGCGATGCGGAGGACGTGGTCGTGGGCAAGGGCTCGGTAGTTGGCCAGTCCGACGAAGGGCGTGTTGGGATCGATCAGGTCGCTCTTCTGGAACGAGAGCACGAGGCCCCAGACGATCGGCAGGATGCCGAAGACGCCGATGAGCAGGACGGCAGGTCCGATGAACGCCCAACCGGCGAGGTGGTCGGACGCGAGCGCCCGTCGCAGCCCACCCATGGACACCACCCTAGGCGGGGATGGCCAGGATGTCGTTCACCTGCTGCGCTGCATCGGACAGCGCCTGTTGAGGACTCTTCTCGCCCGTCATGGCCCCGATGATGGCCTGCCCCATAGCCTCCGAGATCCTCGGATAGCTCTTCAGGACCGGGCGGGCCTTCTGCACGTTCGCCAGGTTGGCCACGAACACGTCCACCCCGGGGAACTTCGTGGCGAACCGGTCGAACTTCGGTAGTTCCGTCACGGACTGGCGGATCGGCAGGTGACCGGTGACGAGCGAGTCGGTCAGCACCTGCTCCGGGGCGGTGAGCCAGCTGACGAACGTCCATGCCGCGGCCAGGCGCTCCGCACCGTTGTCGAACAGGACCCAGTTGTCAGGACCGGCAATCGTCTGGTGATCGCCGCCCGGGAACATCGGCATGATCTGGACCCCGTAGCTCACGTTCGGGAACGACGGGAGGTCCCATGGCCCGGTCACGGCCATGCCGATCTTGTTCGAGTTGAACAAGCCGGCGATCTTGGTGTTCTGGAAGTCCAGGTACACGGACTTGTCGGTCACCGCCATGTCGGCGAGCGTCTGCAGGGCGGTGACGCCGGCCGGCGAGTCGAACGTGGCCTCCGTGTGATCGGCGTTCAGGATGTCGCCGCCCGCCTCCCAGAGCATGGCGTCGTAATGCCACACGGTGTCCTCGCTGGCATCGGCGGGGAAGGCGAAGCCGAAGGTCTTGGTGGCCGGGTCGGTGAGGGCTTTCGCCGCCGCACGGAAGTCGTCCCAGGTCCAGTCGGGGGTGGGGTAGGACAGACCCGCCTGGTCGAACAGGTCCTTGTTGTACACGATGGCCAGGTTATCCACGAGGGCCGGAATCCCAAGTACGCGCCCATCCACCGTGGCCGCCTCGCGCTCCCCCGGGTAGAAGTCGTTCCAGTCGAACCCCGATGCCTGCACCCGCGAGGTGAGGTCCACGATCCCCGGAGCCGCCGCGAGCTGCGGCATCGACGACCCGTACTGGTACGTGACGTCCGGCGGCTCGCCGGCCTGGAGGGCGACGGTCAGCTTCGCCAGTGCATTGTCGTTGTTGTAGTTGATGATCTCGACGCTGATGTTTGGGTGGGTCGTGTTGAACTCCTCCACCAGTGCGCGCATCGAGTCGGCCTCGCGGTTCGGCGTCTCGCCGGGTTGCGTGGGCGCGCCATACCCCTGCCACAGGATGATGTGTTCAACGCCCGTCGCCCCGTTCCCGCCGGGGCTCTCGCCTCCATCGCCGCCTCCCGTGCACGCCATGGCGACGAACGCAACGACAACGATCACTGGGAACCATGTCCTCTTCACCGTGCACCTCCAGGGTCGTTCACGACAGCACCACCGACCGCGTCAGATGGCGAGGATGATCGGGATCCAGGCCCCGCAGCTCGGCCAGGGCCACCGCGGCTCGTTGCACCTCGATCAGCTCGGCCATGGGATCGAGCCGGCCGGCGATGACCGTGGCCCCGGTCGCCGAGACGTCCTGCAGCAGGTGGCCGTCCACCTGACCGAGAACCCAGACGACGGAACGGGGACCTGCCAGGCTGATTGGGCCGTGCCGATACTCCATGGCCGGATAGGACTCGGTGAAAGAGCCGCTTGCCTCGCGCATCTTCAAGGCCGCCTCGTGTGCCAGACCGACCGTCCATCCCGTCCCGAGAAATACGTAATGGTCGTGGTCCTGGGGCTCCACGGGAAGTCCAGCCCGAAGCGCCACCTCCGCGTCGGCCACGGCGTGTCTCAGGTCCTGGCCGAGGTGCGCCCGCAGGAGCGCCAGCGTCGAGGTGGCGAACCGCGTCTGGACCACCGACCGCTCGTCGGCGAACTCGAGCACCACAGCATCGTCGGCGGCCCGGGTGATAGGCGAGCCTGCAACCGCCGTGATGGCGACGGTCGGCACCTCGGCAGCTTCCAGCAACCGGAGGACCTCGGTGGTGGTGCCGGAGCGGGAGATGGCCAGGATGGAGTGGTACGCCCTACGCGCCGGCATCTCCGAGGCGGGGAAGGCGTCCGTCTCGCCGTGGCCGGCGGTCTCGCGCAGGGAGGCGAAGGCCTGGGCCATGAACGCGGAGGTCCCGCACCCCACCACCGCGACCCGCTCGCCGCGCGTTGGGAGGATCGGCGCGGCCTCGGGGGCCAGGCGCACGGCCTCGGCCCAGGCCGATGGCTGGCTACTGATCTCATGCGCGATTGCGCTCATGTTGGCGGATGATAGATCGCAATCGCTCACGAGCGCAAGGCGATTCGTGCACCCCTATACTCGGGACGTGCGACAGGCCGACCGTCTCTCCGCCATCCTGGAACAGCTCTCCAACGGTGGGTCGGTGACCGCGTCCAGCCTCTCGCGGGATCTCGAGGTATCTCCGGCCACCATCCGCCGCGATCTGCAGCTCCTGGAGCGACAGCGGCTCCTGGCTCGGACCCATGGCGGTGCGGTGGCCCACGGGGTCCTCTACGAGCTGCCGCTCCGATACAAGTCCGCCCGACACAGGGAGGAGAAGCGGCGCATCGCCGCGGCAGCCGCGGAGCGCATCGCCGACGGTGCCGCGGTGGGCCTGACCGGCGGCACGACCACCACGGAGGTCGGCCGGGCCCTGGCCGATCGCGAGAACGTGACGGTGGTCACGAACGCCCTCAACATCGCCGCCGAGCTCGCGGTCCGTCCCAACGTGAAGCTCGTGGTGACCGGCGGCGTCGCTCGCAGCGAGTCGTACGAGCTGGTCGGGCCCCTCGCCGAGCGGAGCCTCGAGGAGCTGAACCTCGACATCGTGTTCGTGGGAGTCGATGGGATCGATCCGCACGCCGGTCTGACCACCCACCACGAGATCGAGGCACACACCAATCGGGCGCTCATCGACCGGTCCCGGCTCGTGGTGGTGGTGGCCGACAGCTCGAAGATCGGGCGCGTGGGCTTCGCCCGGATCTGCGAGCTGTCCCGGATCGACGAGATCATCACGGATACGGCCGCCGAGACCCTCGTGCTCCGCACAATGGAGGAGGCCGGCGTTCGAGTGACGATGGTCTGACGTCCGTCCACGGGTGGGCCCGTCGATGGAGCGTCGTCCCAACGCCGGGACCCCAGCCCGTCTAGCGGCCGCGGAGCCCCTCGGGGAGGAGCTCGCCGTGGGCCTCGATGAGGTCGTCACACATCGCGACGATCTGGTCGATCGTGAGGGTCGCGGCGGTGTTCGGATCGAGCAGCGCGGCCTGGTACACGAGGTCGCGACTCCCGTCCAGCGCCGCGCGAACCGTGAGCTCGACGACGTTCACGAACGTCCGGTTGAGGGCCAGGCACTGCGGTGGAAGCGACCCGATCCTGGTTGGCCGGAGGCCGTGTCCGTCCACCAGGCAGGGCACCTCCACGCATGCCTCCGGCGGGAGCCCGTCGATCAGCCCGTCGTTTCGGACGTTGCCGTAGACCTCGCGTGCCGTTCCGGTCTCCAGGGAGTGGATGATCTCCGACGCGAGCTCAGAGGTCGGCTGGACGTCGAGTTCCTCGCCCCGGTCGAGCGCGGCCTTCGTCCGCTCCCACTCGCCGAGGTTCTCCTCGCTCCGGCGGAGGTACTCGTCCACCTCGATGCGGAACCGATGGACTTGGTCGTCGTGCGGGAGGAACCACGGAACATACTCGGCGGAGTGCTCGCTCGACTCGGTGGGGAAGTACCCCATCCGCCGGAACAGCTCCACGCGAACGCGCCGACCCAGCCCATCGGGATCGGCATCCACGATCTGCCGCAGGTGCGGGTAGAGGTTGCTGCCGGTGCGGCGGTCGCGGAACTCGAGCACGAAGGCCTGGTGGTTGAGCCCGGCGGTCCTGAAAGCGACATCCGACTCCTCTACGCCCACGGTCCGCGCCAGGAACTGGTGCGTGTCGCGGACGGAGTGGCAGACGCCGACGACGTTCTGAAAGGGCGTGCCCGCGTAGACGCCCCACGGCACCATGGCCATGGGGTTCGTGTAGTTGAGGAGGAGGGCGTCGGGACACAGCTCGTGCATATCGATTCCGATACCCACCACGACGGGGATCGTCCGGAGCCCTCGGAAGATCCCGCCGATCCCGATGGTGTCGGCGATGGTCTGGCGAAGCCCGTATTTCTTCGGAATCTCGAAGTCACGAAGGGTTGCGGCGTACCCACCCACCTGGATCTCGTTGATCGCGTAGGTTGCGCCCTCCAGCGCCACGCGACGATCCGCATGAGGCTCCACCGCGTAGCCGGCTCCCGTCCGACGGACGATGGACTCGGCGGCACGACCTGAATACGCGAGGCGCTCTTCGTCGATGTCGTGGAGGGCGATCGTGAAGGCGCCGTGCAGCTCCCGGTAGGAGCACAGGTCGGCCACGATGTTCCTCGTGAACTCGACGCTGCCCGCGCCGAGGACGACCACCCGAGCCATGGGCGGAGTGTACCTGCGGCCCACCGGTCGGTTCGCGCGAGCACCCATCCTTCGCATACGATTGTCCGGACGTTCCGCACGAGGGGGTTCCCGTGGTCAGCGCCTACATCTTGATCCAGACGGAGGTTGGCAAGGCCAGTAACGTCACCAGGGAGATCGGTCAGATCAAGGGTATCTCGGCCGTCGACGGAGTGACCGGCCCGTACGACGTGATCGCCCGTGGAGAGGCCGCCGACCTGGACGAACTGGCCAAGTCCATCGTGATGCCCATCCAGGCGGTGGAGGGCGTCACGCGCACCCTCACCTGTCCCATCCTCCAGCTCTAGCCGTCCGACCAGCGACTTCAGCGCCCAGGGCCCCGTGCCGATGGACCCGGGGAGGCCGGATCGACCCCCGGCCGCGGGATCATGCGGGCTCGGGAGGACCTCGGCGCGACCAGCTCCTGGTTCCTGATGATCGTGGCATTGGTTGCGGGAGCCCTCGTCGTCGTGCCGTTCGCACTGGCCGGCCATGAGGAAGCGAATCACGATCGAGACGCGATCGCGCAGTGGGAAAAGGCCAGGGATCTCCGCGCGCAGGCCCGGCTCCAGACCGCCGTGCGAGGGGCGAGCGCCTATCTGGCCGAGAACGCTACCTTCGCGGGGTTCGACCCTGAGCAAGCCTCCCTGTTCGACCCCTCCATCCGGTACACGAGCGGCGCCCCAACCGCGAGTGCGGTGAGCATCCGCGGCGTCACCCCAACGAGCCTCGTCCTGGTGACGTCCACCGGCTCCGCGTACCTGTGCGCCGCGGTGACCGGCGGCGTGGTCAGCTTCGGACGGGCTAACGCAGCGACTGCCGACGCCTGCACAGGCGGCTGGTAGCGTTCACTGGTCCACGGCCGTTCGTTGGTCGTGCATCGTCTCCTCGGGGAGGTTCGCCATGATCGAGGTTCGTCGCGACCCGGAGATCTACGAGAAATCCGGTGGCTGGTTCCACGCCCGGTGGCACTTCTCGTTCGACGAGTACCACGACCCGGCCAACATGGGCTTCGGTACGCTCCGCGTGTTCAACGACGATCGGCTGATCCCCGGCGCGGTCTGGCCCCTGCACCCCCATCGCGACATCGAGGGACTCACCTACGTCGTGGAGGGGACGTTCCGGCATCAGGACGACGTGGGCGGGCCTCCGGGGATGCTTCCCGCCGGATCCGTGCAACGGATGACGCTGGGATCGGGCGCGCGGCACTCGGAACAGAACGGATCGGACGCCGAGCCGCTGCGATTCATCCAGATGTGGATCATGCCCGCCGAACGCGGACTTCCGCCCGGCGTGGAGCAGAAGGTCTTCACCGAGGAGGATCGGAAGGATCGCCTGCTCTCGGTGATCTCTGGCGATGACGGCGACGCCGTCCTGGTGCACCAGGACGCGTCGGTCGCTGTGTCACATCTGGAGCCGGGCACCAAGGTGGAGCACACGTTCGCGCCGGCGCATGGCGGATACCTCTACGTGATCGATGGATCGCTCCGGCTGAACGACGAGAAGCTCGGCACCGGCGACGCGGCGAAGATCTCCGGCGAGCATCACATCTCGCTCGAGGCGGATGGGCCGACAGAGCTGATCCTGGTTGACGTGACGCTCTGAGCCCTCACAAGGGGGCGATGTCCACCAGCGTCGAGGTGTCGACGTCGAAAGTCACCGGAGGGTAGAAGGCCGGCTTCGTCTCGAGCGTCAGGGTCCATCCCGCGCCCACGACCCCTTCGGCGTGATGGAACGCAGAAACCGCTCGGAGCACCGCCTTCACCCGGAAGATCCGGCGGAGCTCGTCATTCTTGTAGTGCAATCGATACTGACGACCCACCACCAAGCCTTCGATCGTGGGACGCAGCGCATCGTACTGTCGGATCATCCCGGCGAACGCCCGGACAAGCGCGGGACGGCGCGAACCACCCGTCCGCTCCGCGGCAGCCAGGTTGAACCACGAGATGCGGCGACCGTCGCGGACGAGCCAGGCCATCTCACGCTGATCGGGGTCCACCTCAAGCCGGTCGGCCGGCTCCTCCAGGGCCGCGGCGATGTCGGCGGCCAGAGCGGCTGCGGCGTCGGGTCCCGAGCCCGCTCCGCTCGGATGCGCCAGGTCATCGAAGTCGTCGCCCGTCCAGCCCTCGCGCACCCCGCCCTCCGATCGCCGACCCGGCGCGGACCTCCGGCTCTGCTTGGCGTCCCTCAGTATCGTTCGTCATCGCGCGGAGCGTCGTAGGCTTGGCGGGTGGCCGCCCCCACCCGCCGCGCGAAGCGCTTCCGGCGGCCGCCGCCGCGCTCGGAGGCCGTCTCGCAGGCGACCCTGGTCGAGGAGTGCGTGCTCGTCCTGTCCCTCTCGCTCCTCGCCAGCGCTGTGTACGCGATCATCAGTCTGACGTCCGCGCCGCTGAAGGGCGCCACAGTGTTCGTCGTGCCCCAGGTCGGGCTGGCGACGCAGCTCGCGAACTTCGCGTTCGGACTGGCCCCCGTGTGGCTCGTCGTGTTCCTGTTGCGCAGAAGCGGCGAAGGCGTGGGCCAGATCGGCCTGGCATCGGGCCGGCCGGACCAAGACCTCGCCTCGGGTGTGGTGCTCTTCGTCATCGTCGGCGCCGCCGGGATCGGGATCTACCTGGTGTCCGTGGCGTTCGGGGTGAACCGGTTCGTCGTGCCGGTACCGCCACTCGGCCACTGGTGGACGATCCCCGTCCTCTTCCTCAACGCGGCTCAGGCGGCGCTGCTCGAGGAGGTCATCGTCGTCGGCTACCTCATCACCCGGCTCCAGCAGCTGCGGCTGTCCGAGCCGGCGGCGATCGGAGCATCGGCACTCCTTCGGGGGGCGTACCACCTGTATCAGGGATGGGGCGGGTTCGCCGGAAACCTGGCGCTCGGCCTGTTCTTCGGGTTGTTCTTCACCCGCACCAGGCGGACCTGGCCGCTCGTCGTGGCCCACTTCCTGCTCGATGTCGGTGCCGGGGTCGGCTACATCCTGTTCCGCACCCATCTCCCGGGGTCGTAACCATGAGACTCGCGAGGGGACTCGATCTCCGCCGTCCGCTGAGGGCGACTGCAGCGCAGGGGTACGCGCACGTGTCGCACGCCGTCGAGGGTCCCTTCCTCCGGTCGCTGCGTCGAGAGCTCGAACGCGGTCCGTTCCAGCGGTTCGAGGGATCCTTCGGGCCGGTCCGCCAGGAGATCGAGGGGTACGACGTCCTCGACCCGATGGACGGGTTCCCCCTGGTGGCGGAGCTCCGCGACGAGCTGGCCGGGCTGCTCCGCCGGAACGGGCGCGGGATCGCCGGCCTGGCGACGTGGTGGCCGAACGAGGCCGGCGTGGCCCGGTACCACCCCGGGTCCATCGGCATCACCCCGCACCTGGACGGCAAGTGGTACCGGCGACTGGTCGCCGTCATCACGCTGAACGGCACCGCGCCGTTCAGCGTGTGCCGCGACCGGGCGGGCGAGGTCATCGAGCGGTGGGACGCGGGCCCGGGCAGTCTCACCCTGATGCGCGCCCCCGGGCTCGCCGGATCCAGGGACGGCCGGCCGTTTCATACCGTGGAGGGACCGCGTCGCGGAACCCGATGTTCCATCGCGTTCCGGATGAACACTCGACCCGCCGAGACAACGAAGCCCTAACCGAAACACGTGGAACGCGGGCGGCGGCGATGCCGCCGGCCGCCATCAGCGCCGGCGTCGAACCTGGCCGCGGTTCGTTGGGCGAAGCGTTGCCCCGCATTGGCCTACTGGAGCCGGCGGGGGATGCGTCGCTCCCATCGCCTGGACCAGCGGTGCGTCCCGTTCTCCGAGACGTCGAGATCGATCGTCAGGTGGTACGCCTCGGCGTCGCTTCGAACCACCTGGTGCACCTGTGAGGTGACCGTGGCCTCCGGCCACTCGATGGTCACCGAGGCGCGAGAGTCGGCGCTTGCGACCGCCGGGTCCCGAGTCGACACCGCCACGGTTCCCCCGTAGAGCTCGTGGAACCGGGGTCGCTCGCCCTGCGCCTCGGTCGTGCCGGAGCTCTCGGCGACCGCCCGGGTCTCCCGGTCGAGCACGCCGTGCTCGATCCGCCACACGACGGTGTCCACCGCGTTGCCCTTGGCCGACTCGTATCGTTCCTGCTGGTTGCTGGCCATCGTCAGGACCGGACGCTCGCCGATCGGTGAGGGCCCATCCACCCCGGGCAGGATCAGCGCCGAGCTGCCGCGTTCGAATGTGAGCGTTGCCGCCGCGGGCGGCGGCCACGCGTTCGGCCAATCCGACCCGGCCAGGTCGAGCCTGATCCTGTGGCCCGGCTCGAAGGCCCAAGAGGTGACCTCGAGCTCCACCTCGGCCCGGTACGGCGTGCCGGGCTCGAGCGGAGAGGGCCGCTCTCGCGACTCCCGGTGCGTCAGGTTCAGGAGGCCTCGCGTCACGAGTGCCGAGGTCCCGTCCGGGAACACGTCGCACAGCTTCGCCGACAGGAAGGCCACGGGCGCGGACGACGTCACCGTTACCTCCACGCGGGGGTGGCCGAGGATCTCGAGCTCCTCGGACAGCGGCGGCCACTCGTAGACGACGGACCACGCCTCGTCGGGTCGCTGGTCCTGGGGCTGCCCGTAAGGCAGGTGCCCGGCGCAGGAGATCCAAGCCGTCCATCCCACGTCGCCCCGGACTTCGAGCTCGTCGGGGTCGGAGAACGGCCGGCTCACGGCGACCGCGTTCCCGAACGGCATCCGAACCTCCCGGCCTCGATCGAGCGGCCACCCCGGCTCGTACCGCCACTGCCCCCGGACTTCCGCCAGATCGGGCTGAGGCTTGGTGGAGCGACGGGCGAAGACCAGGATCGCCGGCTCGCGATCGATGCCATTGTCGATGCCCCTCAGCCACCGGTCCCACCACCGGAGCATCTCCGGCGTCAGGTCGACGTTCGGGCCGGGGAGCGAGGTCTCGGTCGACGCGTGGGCCCACGGCCCCAGGATCAGCCGCCTGGGGCACGTCAGCGCGGCCATCGTCCGAAGCGAGTTGTTCGTGTACCCGTCGGCCCAACCGGCGACGATCATGGTCGCGGCCTGGATGACTCCATAGTCAGGGCGGAGCGAGCCGTGTTGCCAGTACGGCCCGAACGTCTGCTCCTCCAGCCAGCGGATGACCCACGGCTCGTTCTCGTGCACCCGCTGCTCCCATGCCGCGCGCCACCCCTCGCCGTACAGCGAGGGCACCGGCGGGAGGGCGTTCAGACCGGTCATGTAGGTTGGGTAGTCCACCAGGTCGAGGGCCTTCAACGCGCCACCGAAGTAATGAACGTCGTCGGCATACCGGTCATCGGTGGCGTAGATGGGGATGATGGCCTTCAGCGCCGGCGGCCGGGTCATGGCCACCTGGATGGAGTTGAACCCCGAATAGGAGGTCCCGTACATTCCGACGTTGCCGGTGCACCAGTCCTGCGAGGCCAGCCAGGCGATGACCTCGTTCATGTCCCGCTGTTCGATCTCCGGGTACTCGTCTTCGGCCACGCCCTCAGATGTCCCGGTCCCTCGCACGTCCACGCGGCACACGACATACCCAGCATCGGAGAGGCGCGCGTACTCCGTTCGATACGACGCGGTGAGGTCGTCCTTCCGATAGGGAAGGGCTTCCAGGATGGCCGGCCACGGGCCCTCGCCGTCGGGCACATAGAGCGTTGCAGCCAGCCGCACGCCGTCGGCCATCGTGATGAACGCGTGCGTCGATGTGGCCGGCATCGGCGCGAATCCTAGCCGGGCCTCGTCGCGGGCCCGCGAGCGATCGGCTGACCGGTGGTCACCTCACGTCCAGCTGGGGAACCATGCCCGGAGCGAGAAGGCGTACCCAGAGAGGGGGTGAGCGGTGAGGACGGGCCAGAACCACAGGAATAGGCCCACGGAGACCACGACGAACCCTGCGGCGAGCGGGAGCCACGGACGCGATCGAGAGCCGGCGATATGGGCCTCCGACAGGTCCCGCAGGGAATAGACGCACGCCATGACGAGGAAAGGGACGATCGGTGTGGCGTAGAAGAAGAACTGCGGCCGCGTCACCAGGAACCATGGGACGTAGAGGGCGGCGACGGTGATGACGACGAAGCCGGCAACCCAGTCCCGCCTCAGCCACCAGGCGTAGGCGACGTAGGGGATCGCCACGAGGCTCCCCCAGAAGATGGCGGGGTTGCCGTTCGCATAGATCACCCGCCGTACGTCGTCGCCGTACCGCGCGTAGTACAGGACCGGACGCCACAGCAGGATCCACTTCCAGGCCTGTGCGAGGTATGGGTGGATGGGCTTGTGCGTTTTGGGATCGATCGATTGCAGGTGCTCGTGGTAGCTCGTCATCGCTCCCTGCAGGCGGAGCCAATCTCCGAAGTGGAACCCGAAATGAAGGAACCATCCGAGGTACGACGCGACGTATACCATCGCCGGCACCCCCAGGAAGAACAGGGCGATGGGGAACGATTCCCATTGGATCGCCCGCCAGACTGGTCGGCTCACGCCAGCTCGCTTGCGCCGCATCACTTCCCAGATGACCGACAACGCGAGGGCGCCGAAGATGCCGGTAACCCCCGACCACTTCGTGGCGACTGCGGCACCGAACGCGATACCCGAGGCCACCCGCCACGGCCGGAACAAGGGAGAAGGCACGCGCACGCCGGACGTCGGCGGCTCGGGGAGGTCAGAACCCCGTGGGATCGCGGGCCCCTCGCGTGTCGGCTCGGACCTCCGGGATCCGCGCCGCTCGATCCATCGCCGGTCCAGCAGGAGGAACAGGAACCCGAGCGCGATCCAGAACGCCACGAAGACGTCGAGCATCGCCACCCGTGACTGGACGAAGCTGAGGTTCTCCGTAGCCAGGAGGAGTCCCCCGGTGAACGTCCAGAGGGGACTCCCGAACAGCAGCTGCACCATCAGCGCCAGCACGATCACGGTAGCCGTGCCGAAGGCGGCTGACGACACCCGCCATCCGAAAGCATCGGTGCCGAAGGCGAGCTCGCCGAGGGCGATGGCCCACTTCCCGAGGGGGGGATGCACCCACGCCCCGGTGTCGTTCTTGTCCGTCCTCCAGAACCGCTCGTCGCTGCTGGTGGTGTCGCAGCGCGCGTTGGAGTAGCCGAGGTAGATGCAGGCCGACTTCGAGTAGTAGATCTCGTCGAACACCCGGGTCGGTGGCGCGCCGAGATTGGCGAACCGGAGGATCCCGGCGATCAGGCCCACCGCCACCACCGCCACGACCGGCCTGTTGATGAAGCGGCGGACCGCCTCCAGGCCGGAGACCCGGGCCGGCGGGGGAGCCGGAGGTTCGATCATGGTGGCGGGGGTCTGCACGGGGGTGATGGTACGAGAGGCCCCTGCGCTCGCGGGGATGGTCAGCGCCGGCCGCCCGGCCGGTCTCTCAGCCGGTACACGAATTGGACCCCCTGGAACACGGGGTCCAGCGAGGCCGACTTGTTGTCGACGAGTCCGGCGGAGAGACCGGTCTCCTGAACCACGTCGAACGTGAGATCGGTCTCGACCTTCGCCGCCTTCTTGGGCCAGACCACCCAGAGCCTCCCGGCCGGGTCCAGCGAGCGGGCCAAGGCGGCCAACCTCCGCTCGAGCTCACGTCGTCTCGTCACGAACAGCACCACGACGTCGAGGGTCCCGCCGGGCCGGCGGAGCACCTGGGCGCCGGGCGGTAGGGGATCGAGGGTGAAACCGGAAGGAGGCGAGACCAGCAGGACACGGGAGCCGTCCCGGATGCCGAGCTTCCGGGGCAGCGGGGTTCCCGAGTAATCCTTGTGCGCCGCCATCGGCATGGGCCGCCAACTGTACTTGCGTTGGAGGGCTCCTAAGACCTCCGGCCGTTCTCGGTCAGTGGCGAACCGTGGCAACATCGATCCGTGAGCGGGATCCTGTATCTGGTCGGCACGCCGATCGGGAACTTCGGGGACATGACCGACCGGGCGCGCGAGACACTCGGCATGGTCGCCGTGGTCGCCGCCGAGGACACGCGGCGGACCGGCCGGCTCCTGGCTCATTTCGGCATCGAGGCCAGGATGGTCTCGCTGTTCCAGGGGAACGAAGACCGGCGGACCCAGGAGCTGCTGAAGGAGCTGCGATCCGACCACGACGTGGCCGTGGTCTCCGATGCCGGCATGCCCGGGCTCTCCGACCCCGGCTACCAGCTGGTGCGGGCGTCGGTGGACGCGGGGATCGAGGTGCGCGTGGTTCCCGGCCCGTCGGCGGTCCTGTCGGCCCTGGTGGTCTCGGGGCTGCCCACCGACCGGTTCGTGTTCGAGGGATTCCTTCCCCGCCGGGCCGGCGATCGCCGCATGCGCCTTCGGGGCCTGGCCCACGACCGGCGGACGGTCGTGCTGTTCGAGTCGCCCCATCGAGTGGCCACGTTGCTGCGTGACATCCTGGTCGAGCTGGGAAACCGTCAGGTGGCCATCGCGCGGGAGCTGACCAAGCTGCACGAGGAGGTCATCCGGGGTCGGATCTCGGAGGTCCTGGCCCGTCTGCCGGACCTCGAGCTGAAGGGCGAGCTCGTCGTGGTGCTCGAGGGGAGTCTGCGTCCGCAGGTCCTGGACCAGGAGGAGCTGGTGGGGGAGGCTCGGGCCCTCGTTCAAGCCGGGATGCGAAAGCGCGACGCCGCCTCGGAGGTGGCGCGCAAGCGGGGAGCCTCGGCCAACGCCATCTACGATTCGCTGGTGGAGGCAGACGGCGCCAAAGGAAGCTCCGCGAGCACCTGACCCCTAGAATGGCCCGACCATGGGCCGGGACGTCTTCTACATCACCACCCCGATCTACTATCCGAACGACGTCCCGCACATCGGCCACGCCTATACGTCCGTGGCGGCCGACTTCATCGCCCGGTACCACCGGCTGCGAGGGGACGAAGTCTTCCACCTCACGGGAACCGACGAGCACGGGCTGAAGCTCCAGCGGGCGGCGGAGGCTGCTGGGAAGGACCCCCGCGCCTGGGTGGACGAGATGGAGCCCCGGTGGCGTGAGGTCTGGGCGCGACTGGACATCGCCTACGACGACTACATCCGGACCACCGAGCCCCGGCACGAGGAGGCGGTGAGGGAGCTCCTCGAGGTCGTGCACGACAACGGCCGTGACGATATCTACCTGGGCACCTATGAGGGCCTGTACTGCGTGTCGTGCGAGCTGTACTACACCGAGGACCAGCTCGTCGGCGGCAGGTGCCCGATCCACGGCATCCCGGTCGAGGCCATGCGGGAGGAGAACTACTTCTTCCGCCTGTCCGCCTATGAGGACCGGCTGCTCCGGCACTACGAGGTCCATTCCAAGGCGGTGCAGCCGGAGGTCAGGCGGAACGAGGTCCTGTCGGTGATCCGGGGCGGCCTTCAGGACTTCTCCATCAGCCGGACGTCGTTCCGGTGGGGCATCCCGCTCCCCTGGGACCCTTCGCACGTGAACTACGTTTGGTTCGACGCCCTGACCAACTACATCACGGCCGCGGGGTACGGCTCGGACCCCGAGCGGTTCGCCCTGGTGTGGCCGGCGAACATCCACATGATCGGCAAGGACATCCTCCGCCAGCACGCGATCTACTGGCCGGCCATGCTGATGGCCGCGGACATCCAGCCCCCCGACCAGGTCTGGGCCCACGGGTTCCTGACGGTCGGAGGCCAGAAGATGTCGAAGACGAATGCCACAGGTATCCATCCCTTCGAGCTCGTGGATCAGTTCGGCGTCGACGCGTACCGGTACTACTTCATCCGGGAGATCCAGTTCGGCCAGGACGGGAGCTTCTCGTTCGAATCAATGAACGACCGCTACCACGCCGACCTGGCGAACGGCCTGGGGAACTTGGCCAGCCGGGTCCTGGCGATGCTGGGGTCCTACTACGACGGCCTGGTCCCCGAGGTCCCTGCCACCGGGATGGAGGGCGACCTCCCCGCCTTGGTCAAGGACGTCGCCGGCCGGTACGACAGCCTCATGCTCGACGTGGCCTTGACCCCTGCGGTGGCTGCGGTCTGGGAGCTCGTGGGCCGGGCCAACCAATACCTGGTGGAGCGAGCGCCCTGGCAGCTGGCCAAGGATCCCTCGAGTCGAGATGAACTGGCGGGGGTGCTGTACGCGGCGGCCGAGATCCTTCGGATCTTGGCGGTCCTTCTGTCACCGATCATGCCGGACGCGGCCGGCAGGCTGTGGAAACAGTTGGGGATATCCGAGCCGCTCGCGGTCCAACGAGTTCCCGAAGCCGCGGAGTGGGGCCGCCTCGCTGCCGGCACCATGACTAGCAAGGGCGAACCCCTCTTCCCGCGCCTCGACTCCTAGGTGAGGGTTCGCGCCGGCGCGTTTCACGTGAGACTCCGTGCCTCGACTCCGGGTGGACACTCGGACGTCGCGGTGGGTTGCCCGCCGAGTCGCCTGTCGAGCCGAGGTCGAGAGCCGATATCGTTGGACAACCATGGCCTCCCCCGATCCCGAGCCATCACGCCAGGAAGCCGCCGTTGACACCCATTGCCATCTGTTCCTGATCGAGAAGGAACCCGCCGAGGTGGTGGCGGCTGCGCGGCGGGCGGGCGTCGGCAGGCTGGTCTGCGCCGGCATCGACCCTCGGACGAGCCGCCGTTCGATCGACCTCGCTCAGGCGCTTCCGGAGGTCTTCGCAACGGCCGGGATGCACCCCCACACCGCCTCGGAGTTGGACGACGATGGGTGGGAGCAGATCAGGGAGATGGTGTCCATGCCCCGGGTCGTGGCCGTCGGGGAATGCGGGTTGGACTTCTATCGGATGCGATCGCCGAGGGAGGATCAGGAGCGGGCCTTCGGTCTCCACATATCGTTGAGCCGTGAGATCGGGCTTCCCCTCGTTGTCCACATTCGGGATGCATGGCCGGCCGCCCTCCGGCTCCTGGACGAGCGCTCGGCGGAACGAGTAGTCCTCCACTGCTTCAGCGGCGATGCGTCGATTGCCGAGGAGTGCGCGGCCCGCGGGTGGTTCCTGTCCTTCGCGGGCAACATCACGTATCCGAAGAACCGGCAACTTCGGGAGTCGGCCGCCGCCGCGCCGCTCGATCAACTTCTGGTCGAGACCGACAGCCCGTTCCTCGCCCCGCAGACCGTTCGGGGCCGCGACAACTCGCCGGCGAACGTCGTCGAGGTGATCCGGGAGATCGCCAATGTTCGCGGCACCACTTTCGAATCTGTTCGTGACGCGACATCGGCGAACGCGCGGGCCATTTTCCACAGGCTTCGATAGCGGTGAGGGGCGCGGGAGCCCTCGAACACACGTTCGCTTTCAAGTTTGCAGTGAGGGTTGAGGGTTGATACGGTGCCGCCAGTGCTCATGGAGGCTTCGGTCCGGCTGATCGCCGGATTCCCCCCGAAGCCTTCTTCCAGTAGGGGGAAGGATGCTGGTGCGGCCCACTCGGGTCCGGCGATTGCGGATCCGCAGGGCGACGCGCAACGTCGCGTTCGTCGTCGCGATCCTCGCCGTTGGCTCCCTCTATCTGGCGCTCGAGAAGAACGTGACCCTCGTCGTGGACGGCCACCCGCAGGCGATTCGGACCCTGAGCTCCAACGTGGGACAGCTCCTCGACGCCAGGGGCATCGTGATGGACGTACAGGGCTACGTGGCCCCGCCGGCGGCGACCCCCCTCGCCGACGGCATGACGGTGGTGGTGGACACCAGCGGCCTCCTGCAGGCCGCCTCCGGTGTGGGGGCCTGGGTGGTGGATGGGGTGACTGGATCGTCGGCGAAGCTGGCTCTCCAGCACACCGAGAATTGGTTCTCCGCGGGAGAACCGGTCGGGCCGTCCCGGATCGTGGACGCTCGGGTCGTCGTGGAAGGGAAGGCTCACGACGTGCTCACGAACGCGGCCACCGTCCGGGAGCTCCTCTCGGCCATGGGGATCGAGCCCGACGGGAGCGATCGCGTCGTTCCGCCACCCAGGACCCCCCTCCTCGACGGGGCGTCCATCCGGTTCGTCGACATCGATCTTCGGACGCGACACGTCGTCGTTCCCATCCCGTTCCATACCATGACCACGTATTCGGCCAGCCTGACCCCCGGAGCGGAGAAGATCACGCAGTCCGGAACGAGCGGACGGATACTGGTGACCTACCGGGTCAAGGTGGTGGACGGCCGGGTGACGCGAAAGACAGTCCTTGCGCGCAGGGTGCTTCAGACGGCCGTCCCCACGCTCCGCATGGTCGGGCGGGCCGCATCGGTGGTTCACGGCTCGGAGACGGGCGAGGCCTCCTGGTACGGCTTCGCGCCCGGCTCCGGCTTCACGGCCGCCCACCCCTGGCTCCCGTTCGGGACGGTGGTCACGGTGACCGATCTCGCTACCAGCAAGAGCATCGACGTGGTAATCAACGATCGTGGACCCTTCGGCGGACGGATCATCGACCTCTCCGATGAGGCCTTCGCGGCCCTCGCCCCGCTCGGCCAAGGGGTCATGGACGTCCGCCTCACCTGGTAGCTCCGGGCTGGGCCGCGCGGCCCTGAAGGATCTCGCGGCCCGCCACGGGATCCGTCCCTCCAAGGCCCTGGGCCAGAGCTTCCTGGCCGACCCCAATCTGGCCCGGGCCATCGTGGCCGACGCGGGGGTCGGGCAAGGCACTCGGGTCCTTGAGGTCGGTCCGGGCCTCGGCTCGCTCACCGTGGCCCTGGCGGCGACGGGGGCCCACGTGCTGGCGGTGGAGCTCGACCGGTCCCTCGTACCGGCCTTACGGGAGGTCCTGGCGCCCTATCCCCTGGTTCGACTGGAGGTGGGCGATGCGTTGAAGATGCACTGGGACGCCGCGCTCCCTGCGGGCGACTGGACGATGGTGTCGAACCTTCCGTACAACGTCGCGGTACCACTGCTGCTGGACATGCTGGACCGGGGGCCGCGGATCACCGAGTACCTGGTGATGGTGCAGCGCGAGGTGGGCGAACGCATCACGGCCCAACCGGGTGAGGATGCGTACGGCGCCGCCAGCGCCCGGCTGGCGTACCGCGCCCGAGCCGAACTCGTGCGGCGCGTTCCTGCGGAGGTCTTTTGGCCTCGGCCCAAGGTCGAGTCGGTCACGGTGCGCCTCACCCCCCGGCCTGCGCCGGTGAACGCCGACCGGGCCGCGCTCTTCCGAGTGATCGACGAAGGGTTCGCGGAGCGGCGGAAGACGATGGGCAACGCCCTGCGACGCCTGGGCCTCGACGCACTCTCGGCGGCGCGGGTCCTTTCCGACAGTGGTGTGGAGCCCAGCATCCGGGCCGAACGGCTGGGACTCCCGGAGTTCGCCCGGATCGCGGAGGCCCTTCGGCGCGAGGGAGTCCTCCGATGACCCGGCGGTCCGCCATCAAGCGCGGGGCGAACGCCAAGATCAACGTGTTCCTCCGCGTCCTTCGAGCTCGGGAGGACGGCTACCACGACATCGAGAGCCTCGTCGTGCCGGTCTCGTTGGCGGACCGGATCACGGCCCGTCCCGCAGACGAGCTGCGGGTGACCATGAAGGGCGTCGACGATCTCGCTCGCACGGTCCCTGCAGGCGGACTCAACCTCGCCCTGGTCGCCGCGCTCGCCCTTGCCGACGAGTGCGAGCACACGGGTGGAGCGGAGGTGGAGATCGAGAAGCGGATCCCGGTGGCCGCCGGGCTCGGTGGCGGGAGCGCCGACGCGGCGGCCGCCCTCGGAGTGCTGAACGAGCTGTGGGAGTGCCGCCTGGACATGGAAGCGCTCGCCGACATCGCCGCACGGGTGGGGTCCGACGTCCCGGCCATGCTGGCCGGCGGCCCGGTGCTGGTGCAGGGGCGAGGTGACGTGATCGATCCGGCCACCGTGGATCGGCTGTGGTGGGTCCTGCGCTCGTTCGACTTCGGCGTCCGCTCGCCCGACGCGTACCGCTGGTGGGATGAGGACGGGGCGTCGTCGGGGCCCGACCCGGCTCCACTCCTCGTTGCCGCGACGAAAGGCGACCCCGAAACGCTCGGGCCGTTGCTGTTCAACGACCTGGAGCGACCGGTGTTCGCACGGCACCCGAACCTGGCCGAGGCCAAGGCCGCGCTGCTTCACGCTGGAGCCATGGGGGCCGTGATGAGCGGGAGCGGATCGTCGATCGTGGGGCTGGCTCGCGACGAGGCCCACGCGGGGTCGCTGGCCAAGCGGTGGGCCTCGGCGCGGGTGATCGCCGGCCCGCCTTGAGCGTCCGCGGAACGGGTGGCAGCGTTGCCCTCCTCCGTCGGCGATAATCGAGAAGCGCAATCCGGGGTGGTCTAACGGCAAGACGCGGGCCTTTGGAGCCCTCGATGGAGGTTCGACTCCTCCCCCCGGAACGCGGCCTTCAGGCGCGCCCTCGCCCGTCGGTTGGGGACAACCAGCTCCCATCCCCTAGGATGCGGCGGCGGACGAAGGAGGGGTTCCTGTGGCCACGGTCGAGACCGCCCCGGCAGGGTTCGTGCGGCAGGACGGCAAGGAGAAGGTCACCGGCACCGGCCGGTACACCGCCGACCTCAGCCTCACGGGGATGGCCTACGCGAAGTTCCGCTACGCCGACCACTCGCACGCGAAGATCCTGAGGATCGACGCGTCGAAGGCGAAGGCGCTCCCCGGCGTGGTCGCGGTCGTCACGCAGGAGGATCTGCCCGACGCCCGCTACGGCGGCTTCGTCCAGGATCGCTACCTCTTCGCAAGGGACACCGTTCGGTTCGAAGGGGAGATCGTCGCCGGGGTCGCCGCGCTCACCGAGGAGATCGCCGAAGAGGCAGCGCGGCTGATCAAGGTCGAGTACGAGCCGCTGCCGGTCGTGACGGACTTTGTCGCCGCGATGGAGCCCGGTGCGACGTTGATCCACCCGGACCTCGAGTCGTACGGCAAGGACGAGAACATCGTCGCCCAGGGGAACACGATGGCCTACCACACGATCGTGAAGGGCGACGCCGACGCGGCCATGGCCGGCCCCGACGTCCTCATCGTGATGAGCCGCTACGTCTCCGACGCCTCGCAGGGCGTGCCGATCGAGCCGCGCGCCGTCGTGGCCCATTGGCAGGGCGACAAGGTGACGATCTGGTCCTCGACGCAGGTGCCCTACGCCGCGCGCGCTGGCGTCGCTCAGACGCTCCAGGTCCCCGAGGCGAGCGTTCGCGTCGTCGTGCCGCTGCTGGGAGGCGGCTTCGGCGCGAAGTGCGATCTGCACTTCGAGGGTCAGGTCGCCGCCCTCGCCCGCGCGGCCCACCGGCCGGTACGCCTGGTCCTGTCCCGCGAGGAGGAATTCACGATCATCGCCCAGCGCCGTGAGGGGATCGCCATGGAATTCGAGACCGCCGTCACGCGAGACGGACACCTCGTCGCACGCCGGGCGAAGCTCGTGCTCGACAAGGGCGCGTACTGCGGCGAGGGCGGGTTCCTCGGGCAGATGGCGGCGATGCACGCGTGCGGCCCGTACCAGATCGACCACATCTCCGTCGAGGCGCACCTGAACTACACGAACAACCAGCCCTCAGGGTCGGTCCGCGCGCCGACCGCGCCGCAGGTGTGCTGGGGGCTCGAACAGCACATGGACGAGGTCGCCGCGGCGATCGGCATGGATCCGGTCGACCTCCGGCGCCGGACGCTGATCGAGGAAGGCGCGGAGGGTCCGACGCGTCAGGTCTTCGAGAAGGTCGGGGTGCGGGACACGCTCGAGCGGGCGGTCGAGATGATCGGCTACGACCGCGAGCTGCCCGACGACGAGGCGATCGGTGTCGCGGTCGGCTGGTGGCCGTGCATGCCGGCGCCATCTGGCGCGTACGTGCAGATGAACGGCGACGGCAGCGCGACGATCGTGACCGGCGCACAGGAGAACGGGAGCGGCGCCGTGATGGCGATGCCGATGTTCGTCGGTCAGGAGCTCGGCATCGATCCGAACGACGTCTCGATCCTGTACCAGGACACCGACGTCGCCCCATGGGACATGGGGTCGTGCGGGTCGCAGACGACCTTCAACAGCGGCCGGGCGATCCTCGCGGCCGCGAAGGAGGTTCGGGAGCAGCTGCTCGACGCGGCCGCCGAGCAGCTCGAGGTGGACCGCGACGACCTGGAGCTGGCCGACGGCGTCGCCCGTGTGAAGGGCTCGCCCGACCGGTCGGTCGCGGTCGCGGACCTGGTCGGCGAGATCGGCACCGTGCATGGAAAAGGGGCGGGCGATGTGCCCGAGGTCCCCACCGGCGACACGGGTGGCTGCGTCGGACGCCTCGGGAACGAGACGTTCCTCGCGCCCCAGCTGATCACCCAGGCCGCGCACGTGAAGGTCGACCGCGCAACGGGCGTCGTCCGCGTCCTGAAGGTCGCGGCCGCCCACGACTCCGGGCGGATCCTGAACCGGGCGGGCGCCGACGGGCAGGTGCTGGGTGGCGTCGTGATGGGGGTCGGTCTCGCGCTGTCGGAGGGCACGATGCTCGACGACCAGGGGCGGCAACGGAACCCGCACCTGCTCGACTACAAGTTGCTCACGTGCTCCGACGCACCCGAGATCGAGGTCGACTGGATCGAATACGACTCGGTCGGGCCGCGGGGGACGAAGGGCGTCGGCGAGCCGCCGCAGGTGCCGACCGCCGGCGCGATCGCGAACGCGATCTCGAAGGTGATCGGTCGGCACGTGCCACGGCTGCCGATGACGCCGGAGCGCGTCTGGGAGGCCGCTCGGGGATGACGCGGTCGTTCATGTCGGCGACCACGATCGACGACGCGCTGTCGGCGCTCGCCGGAGGGGCTCGACCGGTCGCGGGAGGGACGGACCTGGTCGTGGGCGCCCGGCAGGGGAAGGCGCCGCTCCCCGATGCGATCGTCGCGATCGACCGGATCCCCGGGCTCCGCGCTATCGACGCATCCGACGGCGGGCTCAGGCTCGGCGCCCTCGTGACCCACGGCGACATCGTGGCGAGCGAACACATCCGTACCCGGTACTCGGCACTCGCCGACGCCTCGGCGATCGTCGGGTCGCACGCGACGCGGGCGCAGGGCACGATCGGCGGCAATGTGATGAACGCTTCTCCCGCGATGGACACGGGTGGTCCGCTCCTGTGCTTCGGCGCGACCGCGTCCCTCCGGTCGGCGTCCGGCGAACGGTCGATCGAGCTCGACGAGCTGTGGACGGGCCCTGGTTCGACGTCGGCGCGTCCCGACGAGCTGCTCGTGGCGCTCGACGTGCCGTCGCCGGCCGCCGGCACCGGGTCGTGTTACGTCCGACTCGAGTACCGCCGCCAGATGGAGATCGCGGTCGTCGGCGCGACCGCCGTGATCACGGTGGACGGCGACCGGGTCGTCGACGCTCGCGTCGCGATCACGGCGCTGACGCCGGTGATCCGACGGGTCCCGGAGGCGGAGTCGGCGCTCGTCGGCACCGATGGTGCCGACGACGGGGTCGAGGCCGCCGCGGCCGCGGCCGCGGCGGCCTCGACCCCGATCAGCGACGTGCGCGGATCGGCCGAGTACCGGCGGGCGATGGCGGCGGTGATCGGCAGCCGCGCGATCAACGCCGCGCTCACGCGGGCGCGTGGCGGCAGCGTCCCGATCCCCGCGAGTCCCGCGCTGCACGGAGCGAGCTAAGGAGCCGACGATGAAGGTCGCTGCGACCCTCCGGGTGAACGGCACCGACTATCCGGTCGAGCTGGATCCGCACGTCAGCCTCCTGAAGGCGGTGCGCGAGGAGCTCGGCCTCACAGGGTCGAAGGAAGGCTGCGACGACTCCGAGTGCGGCGCCTGCATGATGCTGCTGGACGGCGAGCCGGTGAACGCGTGCTCGTACCTCGCCCTGCAGGCGGACGGCCGTGACGTCACGACGGTGGAAGGGCTCGCGGGGGACGAGGACGTCGGCCCGCTCCAGCGGGCGTTCCTGCAGCAGGCGGGCGTGCAATGCGGTTTCTGCACCCCGGGCATGTTGGTGTCCGCGACGGCGCTGCTTCGTCACAACCCCGCTCTCACCGAGGAGGAGATCCGGATCGGCCTGTCCGGGAACCTCTGCCGGTGCACGGGATACCGGGGGATCGTCCGAGCCGTTCGGCAGGTCGCTTCGGGGAACGTCCCACCGCTCGGGAGCGCGCCGGTCCATCCGGACACGACGCCCCCGCATCACGCCGGCTGACGCCGAGGGCCTGAGCGCGGCGTCGGGACCACCCGCTAAGCTTCCGGCGTGCTGCGGCTCGGGGTCGCCGCCACCCATGAGATACCGGGCGCCGAGGTCGATGAGATGGTCTGGGCGTTCGAGCATGCCGAAAGGGAGGTGGCTCAGGAGATCGCTGGTGGCTAGGCCGCGGCGTCGGTCACCCGCCCTCTCGCTGTAGGTAAGCGCAGGTAAGCACCGAGGAGCTGTCGAACGACCGACACAGGCAGTCTTGTCAAGCTGCGAACGGTCTACGTGACACCCAGGAAGGCGTGTGTCGCATCCTTCGACCTTCCTCCCCCCGGAACTTCTCCCGGAGATGCGGCCTTGCCAGACTGTGCGGGCCCCGGTACAAAGGATTCGGCGTCGAACGACGAAGGATATCCGTGCCCGAGAAGACCGTTCCCTCCCTTGCCGCCGTCCTGCTCGCCGCGGGCAAGGGCAAGCGGTTGAGGTCCAAACTGCCCAAGGTGCTGCAGCCGGTGCTGGGCCGGCCAGCCCTGTGGCATGTCGCACGGGCGGCGATGGCTGCACGGCCGGGTCGGCTGGTGGTGGTGGTTGGGGAGGGGGCCGATCGGGTCGAGGAGGCCGTGCGGTCCTGGAGCCTCGACCCCGAGCCGGTCTTCGTCCGCCAGGCCCAACCGCTCGGGACCGGCCACGCGGTGGGATCGGCCGAGGAGGCCGTTGGCCGGATGGCCGAGATCCTGGTGATGGCGGGCGACGACCCGCTGGTCGAGGGACGTCACGTCAGACGGCTCCTCGGCGTGCACCATCGAACCAATGCGGCGGCCTCGATCCTGACGACCGAGGTCGACACCCCCGGCGGATATGGACGGGTCATCCGCGAGGGCGCCCGGCTGATCGGCATCGTTGAGGAGGCCGACCTCACGCCCGCACAACGTGCCGTCCGCGAGATGTCCACGCTCGTCTATGTGTTCCGCAGGGATGACCTGTATCGGGCCCTGCCCCTCGTGGCCAGGGACAATCGTCAGCACGAGTACTACCTCCCCGATGTGGTGGGGATCCTCATGGACAAGGGAGAGCGCGTCTCGGCGATGAAGGGTGACTTCGGTGGTTGGGCCGGGGTGAACTCTCGGCAGACCATGGCCGCCCTGGACCGGATCATGCGCGAACGGATCAACGCTCGGCATATGGCGAAGGGGGTGACGATCCTCGACCCGGAGACGACGTTCATCGACGTGGATGTCCGGATCGGGCCGGATACAGTCCTGCACCCCCTGACGTTCCTCGAGGGGGACACCCGGATCGGCTCGGGAGCCGAGATCGGGCCGGCCACGCGGATCGTCGACTCGCGCATCGAGGATGGGGCCGCCGTCCAGTTCTCCGTGGTGCGGGGATCGAGGATCGGCCGGCGGGCCATCGTCGGCCCCTACGCCCACGTCCGTCCGGGGACCGTGCTGAAGGAGGGAGCCAAGGCCGGCAGCTTCGTCGAGATCAAGGCGTCGGAGGTGGGCAGAGGATCGAAGGTCCCACACCTCTCGTACGTGGGCGACGCCAGGATCGGCAAGGGCACGAACGTGGGTGCGGGAACCGTCACCGTCAACTACGACGGGTACCGCAAGCATCGGACCGTCATCGATGACGACGTGCGGATCGGGTCGGATACGATGCTCGTGGCGCCGGTCAGAGTAGGGAAGGGCGCGGTCACGGGTGCGGGATCGACGATCACCAAGGACGTTCCTGCCGGCTCGCTCGCCGTCGAGCGCTCGGAGCAGCGCGTGGTGAAGGGCTACCGCAAGCGGAAGGACGCCGACGCAGCGGCCAGGGGCAAGGCCGGGTCCGGCGGGAGTGCAGGATCGAAGGCGAAGGGGAAGCGGTAAGGGGGAGCCGTGGAGATCGTCACCAAGAAAAAGATGATGCTGTTCTCGGGGACCACCCACCCCGCGCTGGCCGCGGAGATCGCCGGCCATCTCGGCATCCAGCTTTCCCCGTGCAAGATCTCCCGATTCGCTTCCGGCGAGATCTACTTCCGGTCCGAGGAGAGCGTGCGGGGGGCCGATGTCTTCGTGATCCAGACTCACGCCGACCCCGTGAACGAGTCGATCATGGAGCAGCTGGTCATGCTCGACGCCATGAAGCGGGCGTCGGCGAAGCGGATCACCGCCGTGATCCCGTACTACGGCTACTCGCGCCAGGACAAGAAGGGGTTGGCTCGGGAGCCGATCTCGGCGAAGCTCGTGGCCGACCTCGTCACGGTCGCCGGCGCCCAGCGGGTGGTCTCGGTGGACCTGCACAGCGGCCAGACACAGGGGTACTTCGACTTCCCGTTCGACCACCTGACCGCGCTCCCCATCCTGTCCGACTTCCTCTCCGGCGAGCTCGGGCTGCACGACGAGAACGTGGTGGTCGTCGCCCCCGACGCCGGCCGGATCCGAACGGCCGAACGACTCAGGGAGCACCTCCATGCAGACCTGGCGTTCCTGTACAAGCGGCGGTCGCGCCGGGAGGCCCACAAGATCGAGGAGATGGCGGTCGTCGGTGAGGTCGACGGACGACCCTGCATCCTGGTCGACGACATGATCGACACCGGGGGCACGGTGGCCAAGGGCGCCGAGGCCCTGGCCCAGCAGGGCGCCGGACCGATCTACGCCGCGGCCACGCACGGGGTCTTGTCGGGCAAGGCGGTGCAGCTGTTGGAGGAGGCTCCGATCAGTGGCGTGGTGCTCACGAATACCGTGCCGATCCCCGAGGAGAAGCAGTTCGCCAAACTGCGGGTGCTGTCGATCGCTCCCATCATCGCCAGCGCGCTCCGGGCAGTGTTCGAGGACACCTCGGTCTCAGAGATCTTCCGGGGCGAGAACCAGCTCTGAGGCTCTGAGGCCGGCCTCGGGGTCGACGTGACCGGGCCGTTGGTACGATTCGCGGCCGAGGGAGGCGCGAAGCGCCGGACGGGCGAGGAGACGAACAGAACCCATGGAGCTGAAGCTCAAGGCGGAGAAGCGAGAAGAGAGCGGCAAGGGCGCGGCGCGCAAGCTCCGAGCGGCCGGCCGCGTGCCCGCCGTCCTGTACGGGCACGGTGTTGGGCCGATGGCCGTGTCGGTGGACGCCAAGGATCTGTTCCACGTCCTGCACGGCAGCGCCGGTACCAACGTGTTGGTCGACCTCCAGGTCGACGGTACACAGCACCTCTCGCTTCCCCGTGAGATCCAACGCGACCACGTCAGGGGTCGGTACCTCCACGTCGACTTCCTCGCCGTCCGCCGCGACGAGACGGTGACGGTCTCGGTGCCCGTCCACATCCTCGGCGAGTCGCCCGGGGTGAAGGCCGGGGGCGTCATCGAGCATCATCTCTGGGAGCTGCAGGTGGAATGCCTGCCGGGCGACGTGCCGGATGGGATCCAGGCCGACGTGTCGAAGCTTCAGGTGGGCGACTCACTCCGGGTCGCCGATCTCCTCCCGCCGCAGGGAGTCAGCGTCCTCACCCCGCTCGAGGAGAGCGTGGTCTCCGTGGTGATCCCGCAGGTCCGCGTGGTCGAGGAGGTCGAGGCAGTGGCGGAGGAGGGCGAGGAGGCCGCGGCGGAGGAGGGCCAGGCCGCTCCGGCCGAGGAGGCTCCCACCGAGGAGGGTGGCGAGGGCTAGCTCGGCCATGCCGAGCGATGCGGCCCTGCGCGGCGCCCGATGACCTGGCTCGTCGCCGGCCTTGGCAACCCAGGCGAGCGCTATGCCAGGACCCGGCACAACGTCGGTGTCATGGTGGTGGAGGAGCTGGCGGACCGTGGGGGGGAGCGTTTCCGAAAGGCCCGGTTCGTGCCCGCCGACGTCGCCGAGATCACCGCCGAAGGGGAGCGGGTGTTCCTGGTGAAGTCGCGAACGTTCATGAACGAATCGGGGCCGGCCTACGCCGCGGTGGCCCGGAAACACGACATCCCACCGGACCACCTGATCGCGGCCCACGACGACCTTGATCTCGCCTTCGGGGCGCTGCGGGTGAAGTTCGGGGGCTCCACGGCCGGGCACCACGGCCTGGACTCGCTCGTGGCCGCCCTTCGGACACCGGACTTCTACCGGTTGCGCCTGGGGATCGGTCGGCCTCCCGGACGGCAGGACCCCCTCGACTTCGTCGTCCGGCCCTTCTCCAAGAAGGAGGAGGAGGTGATCGTGGCCCTGGTCGACCAGGCCGCTGATGCCGCGCTGTCGCTCGCCAGGCACGGCTTGTCCCCCACTCAGGACCGATATAACCGGTCGGGCCCGAGGTCGGAGGGCTAGGGGCTTACATCTTTCGGCCTACACGGGGATGGCCCCCGGGGGACGGGTGGGCGTCTCCCCAGCCGACCGACATTCCATCCCCCCGGCCGATGTACCCCACCCGTCGGATGGGGAAGACTCCGCTCGGAGGTGGTTCGATGCGGGCGAAGATCAGTCGCATCCTGCTCTCCGGTGCCACGTTGGCCTCACTTTTGATGGCCGCGGGCGCGAAGTGGAAGGTGTAGAGCCGGTCATGGAAAGGAGGATCACCGTGCGCGTGCGCCGGATCCTGTACGCCTTCGGTTGGCTCGTCGCCCTCGCTCTCGCGGTCGGGGCCGGCTGGAAGGTCTGACGGGACATCTGGACAGGTGCCCCCGGCGCGTCCTGTATGCGGGACGTGCCGGGGGCGATCCACTCGACGGCCTCCGACGAACGACCCACGAACGAACGGGAGACGCCGGTGGCCCTGATGCTCGCTCCCAATGAGCGGCCATGCGCCTGATTGCCGCCTCGCTCGTTCTCGCGGTTGCCATCGGCTACCTGCTCGGGGGACGGCTGTCATCGGTGGCATGGCTCCGTGTCAGGTGGCAACCCCTCGCCATCGTGGGGCTCGCGCTCCAGGTGATCCCCGTCCCCGGGCGCGCCCTCCCACTCGGACTCCTCTACGTCTCGTTCGCGCTGCTGATCGCCTTTGCCCTGGCCAACATCGCAGCGGGGGTGGCGGGATCCTGGCTGATCCTGATCGGGATCGCGTTGAACTTCACGGTCATCGGGCTGAACCAAGGCATGCCGGTGACCCGCGACGCCCTGGTGGCCTCGGGCCAGGGCGAGACCCTGGCCGTGCTGCTCCATGACGGCGGAGCCAAGCACCACCTGGCCGGGCCCGACGATCGGTTGCTGTTCTTGGGCGATGTGCTTCCCATCCGCCCGATCCGGATGGTCGCGAGCCCGGGCGACCTGATCGCCTACGCCGGCGTGGTGTGGCTCGTCGTTGCGGCGATGCTCGGCCGGTTCGCGCCCTCCAGGGAACCATTCGGGTCGGTACTCCCCGACAGCGTCCACGATGTTGGTTGAGGTGACCTCGCCGAAGGGCTCGTCCGGGGTCCTGGAGTCGCTCCGGGCCGACCCGCCCGCCCGGACCATCCGCATCCTCCTCTACGAGCTCGCCGTCATCCTCCCGTTGCTCGCGTGGCTCGGATGGTCCTTCACCCGGACACCGGCCGAGGTGACCGATCCTCTCCTGCTCGAGTGGATCATCGCCATCGCCATCGTGGACATGTTGCCCGTCCCGACGCCGGTCGGCTTCCCCTTCAGCCTGAGCTTCCCGCTCCAGCTCTCTGTGGCCCTGATCTATCCGGCTCCTGTGGCCGGCGCCGTGGCGTTGCTCGGGAGCAGCGACGCCAGGGAGTTCCGCCGGGAGATCCCGTTCCTCCAGGGCGTGTGGAACCGGTGTCAGATCGCGTGGTCCGTGGTCATCGAGAGCCTGTTGTTCCATCAGCTCGGGTCGCTGAAGTCACCCTGGTTCGGACTGGGGCCGGCGGTCCTTCTCTGTGCGTTCGTCGGGTACGGAGTGAACGCGGTGCTCGTGGCGCTCTATCTGCACGTGCGGACGGGCCAGCCGACCCTGGGCATCCTCCGGGAGATGCACGTCGGGGTGTTCGGCGAATTCGTCCTTTCGTACATGGGCCTCGCGTTGTTCTCGGTCATCGTCGCCACCACGTTCGTCCGCATCGGCCCCTGGTCGATCGCGGTCTTCATCGCCCCGCTCGCGTTCGCACGGCAGATGTTCACCCGAACGCAGTCGCTCCAGGAGGCGACGGTCGAGCTCGAAGCTCGTCAGCAAGAAAACGCGTATCAGGCCCTTCACGACGCGTTGACCGACCTGCCCAACCGGGCCCTGTTCCAAAGCAACCTGCGCGAGACCATCGAAGCAAGGTCGAAGCGGGACGGCCACGAGCTGGTCGCCGTGATGCTGATGGACCTGGACCACTTCAAAGAGATCAACGACACGCTCGGGCACCACTTCGGCGACCTGCTCCTGAAGGAGATCGGTCCTCGGCTCTCGACGGTCCTGCGTGAGGAGGATCTCCTGGCCCGATTGGGTGGCGATGAGTTCGGCATCCTCCTCCCGAACATCCCGGATGCCGAGACCGCCATGGGGATCGCCGAACGGATCTTGGAGGAACTGGCGAAGCCGCTATCGGTCGAGAGCCTCCAGCTCGACATCTCCGGAAGTATCGGGATCGCCATCTACCCCCAGCACAGCCGTGACGTCGAGGCACTGATCCGCCGGGCAGACGTCGCCATGTACTCGGCCAAGGAATCCGGGGGCGGGTACGAGGTCTACAGCGAGTCGTTGGACCGACACAGTCCCGGGCGTCTCACGCTGGCCGGCCAGGTGCGGCCGGCCCTGGAGAACCGGGAGTTCGTCCTGTACTACCAACCGAAGGTGTCCGTGAAGGACGGCCGGATCGCCGGTGTGGAGGCCCTCATCCGGTGGCATCACCCGGAACGCGGACTGATCGAGCCCGACGAGTTCGTCCCGATGGTGGAACGGACCGTGCTGCTCCGCCCGCTCACGCTCTACGTGATCGACGAGGCCCTCCGCCAGGCCCGTGCGTGGTCGCGGCACGGCCTGATGCCCGACGTGGCGGTCAACCTGTCGCCGCGAAGCCTGCTCGACCCCCAGCTCCCCGACCAGGTCGCCGAGATCCTCAGCCGATGGGACGTCCCCGCCTCCCGCCTGACGCTCGAGCTCACCGAGAGCTTCCTGATGGCCGACTCCGGACGATCGGTCGGCGTGATGTCTCTCCTGTCCGAGGTGGGGATCACGCTGTCGATCGACGACTTCGGGACCGGGTACTCCTCTCTCAGCCATCTTCGGCGGCTTCCCATCCGCGAGATCAAGATCGATCGGTCGTTCGTCGTGAACATGCGGGAGGACCCCAACGACTGGATGATCGCCCGTGCCACCGTGGACCTCGGTCGGAACCTCGGCCTTCGGGTGGTGGCCGAGGGAGTGGAGGACGCCGAGACCCTGACTCGGCTGGCCGAGATGGGATGCGAGCAGGCCCAGGGCTATCACCTGTGCGTCCCGCTTCCGGCGGAGGAGGTCACCGGGTGGCTCGAGTCCAACACGTCCGCGGCTCGGGCTCGGCACAGCCCTTCCCGGGGCCGTCTGGCCCACCAGAGTGTCGGACGCGTGCGAGCCGTGTAGGCGCTCTGCCGCCACTTCCTTCGATCACTCCCCGGGTACACTCGCTCCAAAGGCCCCGTCGCGCGTCGACGAGGCCTCTTCGTGCTGTCCGGACCACGCGATGGGAGCCACGTGAGCCTCGATCCGCTACTCGACGACATGACCGGCTCGGAGCCCTTCGAGCGCCTCCTGCTCGAACGGGCCCGGCCGGTGTTGGGCTGGGCCGAGGCCGGCTCCGACTTCGTGGTGGCATCGCTGGCCCGGGCCCTCGGAGCTCCCGTCCTCGCCGTGGCCCCCGGTCCACCGGAGGCGGAGATCCTCGCTCGAGGGGTCACGGCCTTCCTTGGCCCCGACCGCGTGGCCCTGTTCCCGTCCTGGGAAGCCCTCCCGTACGAGGGCATCAGCCCGTCGCCGGAGACGGCCGGCAGGCGGTCGGAGGCGGCCCGCTCGCTCCGTCGAGCGAGCGGGCCCTTCGCCCTGGTCGCGCCGGCGCACGCCGTGCTCCAGGGCATCGTGCCGACCCTCGGGGAGACCGAGCCGTTGGTGATGGCGCCCGGCACAACCCTTCCTCCCGACGAGCTGGCCGAGCGCCTCGTCGGCCTGGGCTATGCCCGGGCCGACGTGGTCGAACACCGGGGCGAGTTCGCGGTACGCGGCGGGATCGTCGACGTGTTCCCCGGGACGGACCGCCGCCCGGTCCGGGCCGAGTTGTTCGGCGACGAGATCGAGTCGCTTCGTGAGTTCATCCCGGCGACGCAGCTGTCCACCGAATCGGTGGGAGCCGTCGAGGTGCATCCGGTCCGGGAGCTCCTCACGACTGCCGAGCTGCGGGAGCGGGCCGAGCAACTGGCTCCCGGGTTCGTGGACCGGTTCCGTGACCAGCTCACCCGGTTCGCCGACGGCCTGGCCTTCGAGGGGATGGAGGGCCTCGCTCCGCTCCTGTTCGATCGCCTTCCCAACCTGGCCGAGCTCATGCCCCGGGGCTCGTGGGCCGTCCTGGTCCAGGCCCGCCGGACGCTCGACCGGGCACGCCAAGCTGTCGAGGAATCCGAGGCCCTGGCCGAGGCCTCGGGGTGGACCGGCCCACCGGTGGCCAGGCCGCTGGCGGAGGCACTGTCCGGCCTGACCGAGTTGCATCTCAGCGAGTTCGCCGAGGGCGTGGATCTCGGCCTGGAGGGGTGGGGCTCGGCGCAGGGTAACGCGCCGGAGCTGGCCCGGCGTATGGCCGATCTGTCCTCGCGCGGGTACCGGCTCGTCGTCGCCGCGTTCGGCCACGGGAGCCTGGACCGAGCTCGCGAGGTCCTCGCGGAGCGCGGCCTGCGGCTTGGCGACGGTGGCGACGTGATGACCGCCGAAGCCGAACTCTCCGGCGGATTCGTGTTCGCTCCGGGGAAGCTCGCGGTTGCCACCGAGGAAGACCTGTTCGGATCGCGGCGGCATACGCGGACCGCGCCCCGGATCGCTCGGCGCCGGACCGACGCGGTCGCCATGGAGCTCGAGCCGGGGGACTTCGCCGTCCACCGCATCCACGGCGTTGGCCGGTTCCTCGGCATCCAGC
>WNGF01000912.1_pt1 | contig 45829 bp, 26 predicted proteins | sample 5400641 | NCBI WGS metagenome assembly WNGF01 (sample SAMN13153371, study PRJNA577476) | soil metagenome | isolation source: 80 cm soil or saprolite under grassland replicate 2 | place: USA:California | collected 2016-06-15 | reverse complement strand
GCTGTTCCTTTTCATCCCCGCGATCAAGGCCTGTCCGGGCCGGAAGGCATCCGGCCAGGCTTTGGTGACTGTCTGCGCGTATGGCACCATGGCGTTTTCCCTTCAATGATTCTCCAGCCAGTCAGCGCTTGCCAGCGGCCCGTGGAGCCAGCAGGGTTTGGAGGTAACTCCTAAGGATCCGCGAGGACATTGGCAGGGCCTTGAAGGAGCCGGGAGGCGACACTGTGGCGACGTCGGTTGCTCGAGTCGGCGCAGAGGTCAGTAGAGGAACTTTATGCAACATGTTACCGGGATTGGAGGCTTGTTCTTCCGGGCGAAGAACCCAACCATGATGGCTGAATGGTATACGGAGAACTATGAGTGGATGCTCTTGCCATGATCGCAGAAGTCGCTCTTGCTTGGGCTTGGTGGCGGCTGGGCTGGCGCTGGCTGGTCGTTGCGGCGCGCAGGTGATTTCCGGTGAGTCGCTCCAGGATGATTCGACCAACCTTTTTTCCATGACGGTCAAGGTGGTCGACGCTGTTTCGGGGAAAGCTCTGGAACAGTCAACTGTGCTACTGCCCTCGATGGCTCCTCCACCCGGACGGAAATCCATGAATGAATGGCGCTTCGTGACGGACGAGCGTGGCGTGACGACGGTGCGTGTGCCGGCGGGCGCGGTGGGCGGGAACAGTTTCGGTCTTGTGGTCAGCAACGTGAGCTATCCGGTTCGCCAGGTTGCGTGGAATGCGCAGGGAGGCACGGTTCGAGGAGCATTGCCGGAGGAATACACTTTCCGGCTCGAGCACGGCGTGTCGATCGGCGGTTACGCGCGTGATGAGCGCGGCCAGGCTTTGGCCGGCCTGAAGGTGGTTCCTTGGGGTAACGGCGCGGGAGCCTATAACTACAATCCGAGCGCAGCGATGGAGTATTCTTCGTTGAATCGCGATGACAATCTCGGTGTCGCGACGGACGCGCAGGGATTTTGGATCTACACGAACTTTCCGCCCGACATCGCCACGTTTTCCATCGATGTCATCAGGGCCGACGGTAGCCGGAACGTGTTCGTGAGTTCCAGCACAGGGCCGCAATTTTTCCTGGAGCCGGGCGAACCGATCGAAGTTGAGCGCCTGCGGGCGACCAATGCGGTTCTGGTCATCAAGGACGGCGTGAACATACGCGGACTCGTGGTGGACGAATCTGGCAGGCCAATTCCGAACGCGGTGGTGCGAGAGCGCACGGGTGGCGCGCGGAATATGCCGATTGAGCAGGTCACGAACGACCTGCAGGGTCGGTTTGTGTTTCCGCATCGGACCGGCTCGCAGTATTTGATCACCGCGGAGGCGGATGGACACGCGCTGGCTTCGACGATTGCCACGGTCACGCCGGAGAGGGAGGAGTTGAAGGTGGTTCTGCCGACGGCGCGACCGTTGCGGCTGCGGGTCCTGGGTGAGAATAACGAGCCGATGGCGGGGGCAGAGGTGAGTCTGACGGAGTATCGAAATCGCGGGCACCTGATGGCTTGGAGAGGAATGACGGATGCGGAAGGAAGGGTGGTTTGGACGAACGCGCCGCGGCAGTCGATCTCGTTGACCATCGGGGCCGCGAATTTTCCAATGCGGATGGCGAGGCTGGCGCCCACCGCCGAGGAGCAAGTGGTGCGCTTGCGCAAAGAGTGGGCCAAGTCCATCGCGGTGCGCCTGCACGCGCTGGACGCCGGGACGCGCCAGCCGGTGGCCAGGTTTGCTGTCTGGCGGGATTTACAACCGTACAACGACTTCAAAGAGTCAAGCTGGGTCGGGACCAATGGTGAGCTGCAGACGGAACTGAGCCAGGCGGATTTCCGGGAAGGCCGCGCCTTCGGCTATCGGTTCCAAATCAGGGTGGAGGGTTATCTGCCGTGGACCAGTGAGATGTCGTACTTCGATGAAGGAGATTTCGAAGCGACCGCATCGCTGAGGAAAACGAAGACGTCAGCAGGTGTGGTCTTGCTGCCCGATGGCCAGCCGGCGGGGGATGCGAAGGTGCTGTGGGTCTCCGGCCAGGGCTCGATCTTCATGAACTCGCCTGACAATCAGTACCCGGGGAGCGGCGTCATTACGATCCAGGGCGGGAAGGATGGCTCATTCAAGTTCGACGGGGCGGAGGATGACCAGCGCATGGTGGTGATTCATCGAGACGGCTTCGCCTCCGTGACCCTCGAGGAGCTTCGGCGCACAGGCAGGATTTCCTTGCAGCCCTGGGCGCGCCTCGCAGGCGTGCTGCGGGTGGGCGGCAAACCGCTGGCCAGGGAGCGGGTCAGCATCAAATCGCCGGTCTCCTGGGCGGCGCTTGACAGCCATCATCTTGGCTTCTCGGCGACAACCGACGACGCCGGGCGATTCGTTTTTACCAATCTGCCGCCGGGCAATTACGTTCTCTACCGAACGCCGCATTTGATCATGGGCATCTCGACGACGGAGAGTCACCGCATGGTTTTCGACCTGGCGGCCGGCGAATCGAAGCAGGTCGAGTACGGCTTTGGCGGGCGGACGGTCGTCGGGCGCGTCGAAGCCGGCGGCGAAGTGGATTGGAAGAACGATCCGCACTTGATCTCGGTGAAAATTCCGGCGGCTCCGGCGGCTCCGAACTACTACGCCTATGCTGATCCCAAGGAGTTCGAAAAGGCGCGCCGTGCGCATGGCAAATCGAAGGCGGTGCTGGATTACGAGCGCAGGCGTCAGCAGTTCCAGTTGGTGTTTGATCGCGACGGGAATTTCAAAGTGGACGATGTCCCGCCAGGCCAGTACGAGCTGAACATCCGCGTGACGAAACCGAACAAGAATCCGCGTGCCCAACGTTTCGAGGGGCGTGAAGAGGTCCTTGGCAGCGTGAAACGCGAGATCACCATTCCGGCCGGCCCGCCCGGTGAGGAGTTTGATTTGGGCGTCATGGAAATGGAAGTGAAGGAAAGTCTGGCGGGCCGTTCCGGGCCGCTGGATTTCACCGCGGAACAACTGGATGGCAGACTCTTCAATCTTGTCAGCCTGCGCGGCCGCCCGACAGTGCTGGTCTTCTGGGCCAAATGGGCGCCCGGTTCGGCGACGAAGTTGGAGGAACTCCGGGCGACGGTCGCGAAGATGGAGGCCAAGGATCGTCCAGCTCTGGTCACGGTGAATCTGGATTCCAACGCTGAGGACGCGCGCGAGGAATTGAAGAGTCTCGGGAACGACTGGATTCAGGTCCGCCTGGCGGGGGCTGGCTTGTTCGAGGTGACGGAGCAGCTGAAGGTGGACACGCTGCCGACGGTGCTGCTCCTGGACGCGCAAGGGCGGGTGATGGGGCGCGACATGAACGGCAAACGATTGGCGTCTATCGTCAAGAAACTGGTGGCAAACAAGCGTTGAACAGGAGGGAGCATGAAACTTCGATCGAGGATCGACCAACTCTTGCCGGCAGTCTTTATCGCGCTGACCGTGGCGGGGGCGGAAGAGCCGGGACGACTGGAGGGAGTGATCGACGGGGCGGGCGGCCAGCCGCTCAGCCAGGCATGGGTGTTCGTCTATTCCGCGGCTCCGCGCGAGGGTCCGTCGGTGATTTGCCCGACGTGCTATCCGGACTGCGTGAAGCGAGCGCGCACCGATGCGCAGGGCCATTTCCTGATCGAGCCGGTGGCCCCGGACTTGATGTTCCGGCTGCTTGTGCTCGCCAAAGGTTACCGGCCGGACTTCATCAAGGATGTGGATCCGCAGTTTGGCGGAGCGCAGCTGACCTTGAAGCCGCTCAAGATCACGAACACGACGTTGGAGACCCGGGTTACGGCGAAGCTGATCGATCCCGCGGGCAACCCGGTGGCGGGAACGCGCATCGATGTCGAAGGGACGCGCTCGGGTTTGTCTTCAATGTATGGTGGCACCAGCGGCAAGGTCGATCCGATGGCGGTGAGCGACGAGAACGGAGAGTTCTTCCTCGATTGCACCAATGGGATCGAAGCCATCACCGTCCAGCTTGAGCCGCGCGGGCTGGCCAAGCGGCGGATGTGGCTCGAGACTGGAAAGGCGCACCTCATCCGTCTCAAGGAAGGCGTGGCGGTCAGTGGCCGATTATTCAACAACGGCCAGCCGGTCGGCGGGGCCACCATCGCGATCAACACCGAGGACCGATCGTCGGAGGTCTTCATGCGCGGCTTTGAGGTGGCAACTGACGCCGAAGGACATTTCCGGCTTCCCAATATTCCGGCAAACAACCGGTTCGTGCTTTACACGAAGATGAAGGAGATGCGGGAACTTGGGGTCTCGCTTGGCTCGCAACGGTTCGCCACCGGTGCCGACGGCTCCTCGGTGGCTCTGGGCGATCTGAAGGTCGGACCGGCCTATGCGCTTCGGGGCAGAATCGTCACCGCGGACGGCCAACCCTTGCGGAATCGCACACGCATTTACCTGGGCCGGGAAGACGCGTACGACAATCAAGAGACGCGAGCCGAGGACGATGGCTCGTTTGAGTTTCTGGGCGTGCCAGCGGAGTCGGTCAGCTTGAGCGTGCGAGTGCCCGGTTATCGAATTTCCGCGAAGAATCCGAGCAAGGATTGGCTCAATGAGGGACTCATTGTCGGTCGTCTTTCCGGCAACACGGAGGACTTCATCATTCATTTGGAACGCGGCGAGCGATTTTCTCGAAGCGAAGGTCCCCCAGACAACGACCGCCAGCCGCGCGACAAACCGTTGCGGGGGGCGAAGCTGTAATCGCTATTCAAGATTGAGGTTGCTTTCGCCCTCGCCCCGGCCCTCTCCCTCCGGGGCTCAGCGTGTCCCACATCTTATTTGCTGGACACCGTGGGTTCAGACAAATCCTTGAGAAAATCGACGACAACGAATCAACTTTCTCTCCTTCGCACCGCCCGAGGGACAGTCACTCAATTCCGACAGGGATTACAAACGAGTCCGCAGTCATCGGTTACTGGTCATAACGCAACGCGGCGACGGGATTGACGCTGGCCGCACTGCGCGCGGGCAGCCAGCTGGCCAGGAGAGTCACTCCAATCAGCACACCGATCGCCGCGAGGAAAGCCGACGAATCAGCGCCCTGCAACTCCGGAAGGGCCGCGGAAAGGACGCGGGCCACGGCCCAGGCTCCGGCCAGTCCCACCAGGACGCCGCAGAAGCTCAAGCGCAGTCCCTGGCTCAGCACCAGCCAAATCACGTCGCGCATTTGCGCGCCGAGTGCCATGCGGATGCCGATCTCGCCCGTGCGCTGCGCCACAAAATAGGAGATGACCCCGTAGATGCCGAGCGCCGCCAGCACCAGACCAAGGACCGCAAACGCGCCAAGGAAGACACCGGCGAGGGTGAAATGTTCCAGCATCCGATCCACCAAACGGCGGGTGGCTTCGAGTTCGTTCACCGGCAGGTCGGGATCCAATTCAGCCACCGCGCGGCGCAAAGGTTCAACCAGACCCTCAGGTGCGCCAACCGTGCGCAATTCGATGACCACGCCGGGACGCGGCTCCTGCGCGAGCGGACGATAGATCTGCCAGAGCGTTTCCGGGCGACTTAAGTTCCCGGGGAACCGGACGTCATTCACCACGCCGACAATTTCCTGCCATCCGGGATCGGGGTTGGCCCGGTCGTAGCCACCGATCCGTTTTCCGAGCGGGCTTTCGTTCGGCCAAAAGCGGCGCGCCATCGCTTCATTGATGATGACGACATTCGGGCGGTTCGTGGTGTCTGCGGCCGTGAAGCTCCGTCCTAGCCGCAGGTGGAGCCCCATCGTCTCGAAATAACGGGGAGTGACGGCTTCCGCGTTGCCCATAGGTTCCTGTCCTGGAGGAGGGGTGGGCTGGCCCTGGATGAGGAATGGGCGGCTGGTTCCAAAAGCCCAGACCGGCAGAGAGGATGAAAGGGAGGCGTGTTCAACTCCAGGCAAGCGGGACAGGCGTTCTTCGAGCCGTTCGATCGACAGGCGACGCTGGTCGGGCGAAACATACTTCGGCGAGCTAAGCGGCACCCAGCCGGTCAACAAGCCATCCATCCGCCACCCGGGATCCTGGCGGATGAACCGGTGCAATCCAGCAACGAACAGGCTCGAGCCGGCGAGCAGGACGAGCGCGAGCGCGACTTCGCCGACGATCAGCGCGTGGCGCAATCGGTTTTGGGAGCAACCGGCGGTGGCGGACCGTGGACTGGCCTTGAGCACGTCGTTCATGTTGGTCCGGGTTGCCAGCCAGGCCGGGACGACGCCGAAAAAGAGGGCCGTACCAGCCGAGCAAAGGAGTGCAAACAGCAGCACGTCCGCATCCAGTGTCACGTCAATTCCCGCCGGCGACCAACGCGTGAGTCGGCGGCCGATCAGTTCGTTGAGCCAACTCGCCAGCAGGACGCCGGCGGCACCGCCCAGCGCCGCCACGATGAAACTCTCGGCGAGCAGTTGCCGCATGAGCCGCCAGCGGCCGACGCCCAAGGCCAGTCGCACGGCCATTTCTCGCGAGCGCGTGGCGGCGCGGGCCAGTTGCAGGTTGGCGAGATTGACGCAGGCGATGAGCAGGACGAAGCCGGTCAGGCCAAGCAGGAGCCACGCGAAGCGCCGACTGGCCTCGTCTCCGATTGATTCGTGCAACGGCGCGACGCGCAAGCTGGAATGCGCATTGTACTCCGGGTAGGCTTCGGCGAGACGCGCGGCGATGGACTTGAGTTCTGCCTCGGCCCGTGCCGGGGACGCATCTTGCTTGAGCCGGGCCACTAGATCGAGCCAGCCGTCGCGCCGGTCCTGGCGCTGGGCCAACGTCAAGGCCAGGGGACGCCAGGCATCGATCGGGCCCCAAAGTGGCGGATACTCCGCCGCGGCCGGCATCACCCCGATGACCGTCACACTTTCGCCGTCCATTCGCAGGCGGCGGCCGATCATGTTTGTGTCCGCCGCAAAGCGCCGGAGCCAGAAGCTCTGACTGAGGACGACGACCGGTTCGCGTCCGGGTTGGTCGTCCTCGGCGGTGAACACACGGCCTGCGGCCGCTGGCAGTCGGAGCGCGGGGAAAAGATCGGACGTGGTGGCGATGCCGCGCAGGCTTTCCGCCGGTTCGCCCGGTTCGGCCAGGCTGAACCGCGTCCGCTTCAAGGCGGCCATTCGCTCGAAGACCGTGTTTTGTTCACGGTGGTCGAGAAAGTTCGCGGCGGAGTGCGGCCAACTCCGCGATTGGGCCGACGTGCGAAAGACGCGCACGAGGCGGTCCGGCTCCGGATAGGGCAGGGGCCGGAACAGGATCGTGTTGAGCACGCTGAAGATGGCGGTGGTCGCCCCGATCCCGAGGGCCAGCGTGAGCACGGCGACGGCGGTGAAGCCGGGGTTCTTCAGCAACTGGCGAAGGGCGAAGCGGAGGTCGTTCATATTTGCGATTTGCGCGGAATCATGCGCCATGCCCTCAGTCCGGACGCAAGCCTGATGCCGGTGCTGACTGAGTGTCAATAGAGTTTACTTTTTGACGGCACGCGGGTCATGCTTCTGGCGGGCGGAAGAGGCAAGCGGGAAACATTCGCCAGGTTGTTCAAATGACCAAACTGTAAAAGCCACTCTCGCACCCTGGAAGAGAAAGCATCCCAATGTACAAAATTCTTGGAGCAGACCAGAAGGAGTACGGTCCGGCCGGCGCGGATCAAATCCGGCAATGGATCGCGGAAGGCCGCGTCACCCGCGAAACGCCCGTGCAAGCGGAAGGCAGCAGCGAGTGGAAGCCACTCGCGGGGTTCCCCGAATTCGGCGCGGCTTTGGCTGCCAAAGCGGCGGCTGCGGGTCTCAGGCAGGGAGCCGGCTCGGGCTCGACGCCACCGCCCATCCTGTCCTCGTCCAATCCATCTCCGTCGAGCGCTCTGGCCATTGCCAGTCTTGTGTTGGGCTTGCTGTCATTTGTCGGTTGCTCGATTTTTACCGGCATCCCGGCCATCATCACCGGGCACATCGCCCACAGCCGGGCGCGCCGATCTCCGCAACCGTCTGGCGGCGGCGGGTTGGCCATTGCCGGATTCCTGATGGGCTACCTCAGCCTCGCCATGCTTCCCATCCTCGCCGGCCTGCTCCTGCCGGCCCTGGCCAAGGCCAAGGAAAAGGCACAGCAAATCAATTGCGTGAACAACTTGAAGCAAGTAAGTCTCGCCGCCCACAGGTGGGCCAACGACCATGACGGAAAGTTCCCGCCAAACTTCACTGCCATGTCCAATGAACTGGGCACTCCCAAGATCCTGGTCTGTCCCAGTGACCGCTCGAAAACCAGGGCGATGAGCTGGTCTGCCTTCGGACCGGGAAATCTTACCTATCAATATCTGGAACCGGGGATGGACGAGAAGAGCGCGGCGCAGACGGTGGTATTTCAATGCCCGATCCACGGTAATGTCGGCCTGGGTGACGGGAGCGTCCTGCAAGGCGGTGCGCGAACCGGCAGGATTAGAAGGTGACGGTTGCTCGAACCAGATTTGGTAACGGTTCAGGCGAGAAGTTGAACCGCTAATCTCCGCTAATCTTCGCTAATACCGGACCGACCGTTCAGCAGTTGCTTGGGCAGGTGGGCAGAGCCTGAATGGTTATCAAATTTGTGTTGCCGGACTTCGCACGTTGGCCCGAGCTTCCCGACGAGCTCAGGATCGGCCAATCACTGCGGGGCCGTCGGTGAAACATCCTGGCACCTCCGCGATCAGTCCTTTTAAGCGATCATAGCCGGCCACCAGGCGGAACCCGGGTTGCAAAATATCCGCGCCCGGTATCTCACGGATGAGCCGGCGCTGGACAGCGGTCATCGATTCCCAGCCGGCCCTTCCGGCGATCGCGTCCACGTCGACCGGCTTCCCGCACCACGAGGCGAGGATGAGGTCAGGGCGGCGAGCGTGAACCTGCTCCGGTGAAACCACGCGGCCGGCCGCGGAACGCTCGCTCCGGACCTCCGCAAAAATATCTTCGCCCCCGGCCCGCTCGATCAGTTCGCTCACCCACGCGATGCCGGTGAGGAGCGGGTCGTTCCACTCCTCGAAATAGACTCGAGGCCGCGGGGAGCGCCGCGGAACGGGCGCCAGTTGTCCGCGAAACTCGCCGAGCAGTCGTTCGCCAAGACAAACGCTCAGGCCAGTTCCAGGCCCCTCATGGTGCCGGTGGACGAGGCGAACCGGTCGGTTTCCAGGCCCAGGCGCTGCAGCATCGAGACGAACAGGTTGGGCAGCGGATAATTGTGGGTGGTGTCGAACGAGAGGTGTTGGCCGTGCTTGAAACCGCCGCCGGCGAGAATCATCGGCATGTTGGTGGTGACATGCGTGTTCGCGTTGCCGAGGTTCGACCCGTAGAGAATCATCGTGCGGTCGAGCAATGGCTCGCCGTCTTCGCGCACCGCTTTGAGTTGGCTGAACAAGTCGGCGAGCAATTTCATGTGCCATTCATCGATCGCTTTGAGTTGGGCGAGCTTCTGGGCGGACTTGCCGTGGTGCGAAAGATTGTGGTAGCCGTCGCTGGTTTTGGTGTCCCCGAACTCGATGGCCGGCGAGTTGACGCTGTCGAGGAGCAGCGAGATGGAGCGGGTGGAATCCGTCTCGAACGCCAGCCGCGCCATGTCGTACATGAGGCGCGTCTTTTCCATGTAGGCTTTGGGACTGGCCGGATCGAGCGGCACGGAGACGCTGACTTTCGGCTTGGGCCTGCGTTCCCACTCGCGGGACATTTGCATGCGCTGTTCGAGTTCGCGGACGCTGGTGAAATATTGGTCGAGTCGATCGCGGTCGCGCGCGCCCACCGTGCGTTGCAGTTCCTTCGCCTGCCCGGCCACGGCGTCGAGGATGCTCTGGCCTGTCTCCAGTTTGCGCACCTGCGCCTCCGTTTCGGCCCTGGTTCCCTGCAGGAACATCCGGCCGAAAACGTCCGCGGCCCTTTCCTCGCACGGAATCAGGACGCCCGACCCCGTCCACGACAAGCTGCGCAGCCCCTGTTGCACGTTGACCCCGAGGGTGAGGGAGGGGAACCGCGTGAGATGCCCGATGCGTTCGCCGATGAATTGATCGAGCGAGATCGTGTTGCGGAAGCCGCCACTGCCGGGATGCGGCGCGGCCGTCAGAAAGCAATTGTCCGCCGGATGTCCGCCGTCGACGTCCGGGTGTGAGACGCCGCTAAAGACGGTGAAGTCTTTGCGATGTTCCTCGAGCATCTCGAGGTAAGGCGACGGCGCATAATCGCGCCCGCTCTGCTTTGGGAAGAACTGTTCCGGCAGCAAGCCGAGGTTGTTGCAGATGCCAAGCAGCCGGCGCGGCTTGCCTCCCGGGGTGGCGCTAGCGCTCGACTTGACCACGGCAGCGAACGCCGGCGTCATCGCTTCGAGCATGGGCAAGGAGAGCAGAATGCCCGCGCCGCGCAGGAATTTGCGGCGCGAGAGGGCCGGGCGGGTGGCAATGAAGGGGGCGATTGTGTTCATAGGCTGCTCGGTTTTGGACGAGGTGTCTGGGGGGATCAGTAATCAGTGGTCAGTGGTCAGTAATCAGTGGTCAGTTATCAGTTATCAGCAATCAGTCGTCAGTAAGCAGTATTCGGTGTTCCTTAATCAGTAATCAAGTGTTCAGTATTCAATAATTGAGTGTTCAGATCAGCGGGCAAGTTCGGGGGCGTCGTTGGCCAGGTAAGGTGGCGGCTCCTCGAGGAGAGTGTATTGGTGGGACGAGAAGGATTCCGCCTTGCGCATCATGGAGCCAAGCATTCGGCCGATTTCCTCGCAGAGACCAAGCAGGCGCGTCGAATTGTTTTCATCGAGGTAGCCGCAGTCGGCCGCCTCCATCAGCCAGTGCTGGGTTTCCATTTGCTCGCCGTCAGCGTCCGTGAGTTTGCTGATAAAGTGTTTAGGATAAAGTCGCTTGGCCCACGCCTCGGCAATCTGCCCACCGATGGAGCGAGACGCCCGCCGCAATTGGTCGATCAATGAATATTGTTCCTCGCGCGGGAAGCCCTTCGTCAGGGCGAACACATCCTTTGCCAGCTCACGCTGCCGCTTATAGACTTCCAGCTCCTTGAAGTGCTTCACGTATTCAAGTCGTGTCCCCATACTCGCAATCTGATTACTGATTACTGATTACTGATCACCGGTCACTTCTCGCGAAACAACTCGCTCTGCACCAACTCGTGCACCAGGCTGCGCACGCCGTAATGGCTGGAGCTGGCCCGTTCCAGGATGCCTTCGATCGGCGCGCGGTCGGCGAAACGCACCGGGGCGCCGGTGGCATAAACCGTCAGCTGCCGCGCCAGGTTGCGGGCGATTTGCTTTTCATCGGCGAGCAGGAGCTGTTTGAGATCGCGCACGTCGCGGAATTTCCGGCCGTCCGGCAGTTGGCCGCTGGCGTCCACGGGCAGGGCCAGATGGAAGGCAAATTTCTGTCCGCTCTTGCCGATGCCTTTTTCCGGGACGCCATCGCCTTCCGCGCGATAACGGTCGCGCCAGCCGCCCATCACGTCGAAGTTCTCCAGGGCGAAGCCGGGTGGATCGATTTTCGCGTGGCAGGCGGAGCAGGTCTCCAGGGTTCGATGTTTATCGAGCTGCTGCCGGATCGTGACCGCGCCGCGAGTGTCCGGTTCGACGGCGGGAACACCGGGTGGCGGGGGCGGCGGCTTCTGGCCGAGGATGCGTTCCATGATCCACGCGCCGCGCAGGACGGGCGAAGTCGTGGTTCCGTTCGCCGTGACCTTGAGGACGGCAGCCTGAGTCATGAGTCCACCGCGCGGGCTTTCCTTGGGCAAGGGCGTCGGGCGCAGGGCCACGCCACGCACCGGCGGCAGCCCATAGTGCGCCGCGAGTCGCTCGTTCAGCATCGCGAAATCGGACGCGACCAGGTTGCGCGCGGGCAAATCGCCGCGCAGCAGTTCCGCGAAGAAAAGTTGCGTCTCTTCCCGGGCCGACTCGGTGAGCAAATCGTCGAGGTAATAATCGGGATAAAGGCCGGAATCGGGCGCCGTGGCCACGATTCTTCGCAGATCGAGCCAGTAATCGAGGAATGCATCCACAAACCGGCGCGACTTCGGGTCCGCGAGCAGCCTCTCGGTTTGCGCGCGCAACACCTCGGGCTGATGCAGCTCGTTCTTCGCGGCGAGCCGGCGAAGCTCGTCGTCGGGCGGAGCGTTCCAGAGGAAGAAGGCGAGGCGCGCGGCCAGCGCGTAATCCTCCAGGCGCCCGGGTTTTTCCTCGAGGCAGACAAACTCCGGCGAGCAGAGCACCGCCGTGTAGGCGGCGATCATGGCGTCGGTGAAACTATTTCCCTTCTTCAACGCGCTGCGCACGACGGGCAGGAAGCGTTTGAACTCCGTTACCTCCGCGGGACGGCGATAGGCGTGCCGAATGAACTCGCGCAGCAACGGCTCCGCGTCCGCCATCGGCTTCTTCGAAAGCACTTCCACCCCGGGTGGCGGCCTGAACTTGCGATCGCCGAACCGGTTGGTTTCCCCCGAGTTGGTCGTGGCTTTGGCCACTTTTCGGGTCACCATCGGCAGGTCGCCGAAGAGCAACTTGTGCCCGGCCGTCGGCCACTCGTCGTAAATCGGGCCTTCGACTTCGAGCCAGCGAAAGACCACCCCCGGCTGGCCGTCTGGTTCCGCGAGGGGATTTTGCCAGCGGGCCGCACCCGGCCGCGAACGAAAGAGCCGGCCGGCGTCCGGCCGAATGGTTTCGCCGGCGAGCAGCCAGACGTCGAGTTCATGCACGCCCGGCTCCGGGCTGATATCGAATTTGCCGAGCCAGCGCAGCAAGCGCGGCGGCGTCTCCGAATAGATCACCACCGGCTCGTCGCGGCGCCCACGCGAGATATCGTCGAGATTCGGGATGAACCACTTGTTGCTCTGGCCCGGGCCGACCCAGACGGAGTAGGCGTTGAAGCGCAGTTTGTAGCGGCCGGCGACCGGCGCCTTGAACTGGTTGAATTTGGGTTCGATCGGCTCGTAGGCGCTGGCCACCACGCCCACTCCTTCCAGTTCGCGCAGCTCGGCGTTGGTGCGGCCGACGCTGATCGGGGCGTTGCCCGCCCGCACTTCCGGCTGCCCCTGGAAGCCGAGCACCGGGAAAGTGGCGCGCTCGGGGGCGGTGTTGAAGACGGAGAACTTCATCGGCCCGGTGTAGCTGCGCTGGTCGCGCGCGTAGTAGCGGCGCACCTTCGTCTTGGGCCGTTCGGCCTGGGGCGCCATCGCCTGGCGCAACGCGCCATCGGCCGCGCCGAGATATCGCGCCATTTGCACGTGCGACACGTCAAGCGCTTCGCCGCTCTTGTTGAAGCGATGCGCTTCGCCGTCCTCCGGCAGCGAGTCGCGCACTTGCAGCCACGGCGCGTGCAACAGGTCCCGCAGCGCATTCTCATATTCATAGCGATTGAGCCGTCGCTGCGTCGCCCGACCTTCCAGCGCCTCGCGCCCCTGTTCCGCGGCCACCAGCAAGGAGGACAACGTCGCGGTGAATGACTCCAATTCCGCCGGCTCGGGCCGGGCCTTTTTCTTCGGCGGCATCTCGCCGTGCTCGACCCGGTCATGCACCGTGACCCAGGTGGAAAAGTTCGTTGGATTGGCCAGGTCAAACTTCAGCCCGGTCAAGTCCAGCCCGCCCTTCTTCGTCTCGGCGTCATGGCATTCGGAACAATGTCGTTCGACAAACTTCCCGACGCCGGGGGGAAGATCGGCCGCCGCCGCCGCCGCCGCCGCGGCGGAGGCAAGCAGCAGGCTGAACCGGACGAATCGTTTCATGCGTCGCTCAAAAAACCAGAACTCTGACATTCAACGCCCCGCCCAACGCGGAGTCAATGCCCGCCATCAGGGATAGGATCCTCCCTTGGACCTCCTGATTGCGGATTGCGGATTACGGATTGCGCATTGCGTACTTCGCCACGGTTCATGGCAGAAGAACTTGGCCCGGATGAAAGGTCCCAGGATTCAGGAGTTGGACGAGAAACATCGCCTCGAACTACAGCAGCACTTTGCCAACTTCAAACATCCGATGAAAACTCCGGTTGTCCCTTCGCCAGAGGTGTGTTAACGGAGTGATAAGCCGCTCAGAGTGATGATGCAAATGCTCTGGCGAATGTCGCGGAGACGGACACGAGCCAGCTGGGCGTTTTGGGCAGTTAATTGGGAACGGACTGGTATGACGAGAACGTACGCTCGTTATTTCCCCTCTTGGTATCTGGGGTTGAGTCCGCTTGTCTTGGCCGGGATGCGACGAGCTGCCGATCCGAATGCCAATTCCTTCCCCAGGTTGGCCAACCACACGACCGACTCGCCGGCGTCGCACTGGTACTCTTACCGCGCCGAACCTGAACCGGAGGTGCCGCCTGACAACTAGCCCTCGACATTCTCGAAAGAGGCGGCGGCCTCTTCCCGCGCATCGCGTGATTGAGCGCCGTCGCCGAAGAAAGGAACTCGCGACCATGAAAGCCTCAAAATTATGGCCGGCCGTGGTGGCAATGGCCATCGTGCTCGGCATTGCGTTTCAAAGCCAACCAGCTGCGGCAGGCGACCGCGCGCCTGGTTTGGCCGTGACCAACGGGTACATTACCGCTTTGCTGCGGAGCGAATGCACCTCCGCGCCATTCCCGCCGCCGCCGGTGGGCGAGGTCGCCGTCGGACCGGATTACGTGATCCTGACGGTCGCCGATGGTGATCCACTGGATTACGAAGCGGCTCAGCGGCTCGTGACCGACGCCATCTTTGAGTCCCTTATGCCCGTCTATTGTGCCTTGCCCCACGGCACGAATTTCGGCTGTGTGACAAACCGGGTGCAGTGGAACCTCATGACCTACGACGCCGGGGGAAATCCCAGGGTGTCGGGTGGGCCGGCGAGCGGCCCCGCCTACCACTACTGCGCCGTGACCAATGGCTACGTCACGGCCGTGCTCCGCGGCAGGAACGCCGCGCTGCCGCCGCCACCGCCAGTGGGTCAGGTTGCCGTGGGAACAGACTCGGTGATCATGACCATAGCGGATCGTAATCCTCTGGATTTCGACGCCGCTAAGGAGTTGGCGACGGACCTCGTCTTCGCATCCCTCATGCGGGTGTATTGCGCTTTGCCCCGGGGCACGGGGATGGGCTCCGTCAGTGGCCAGGTGAACTGGGATGTGGCGACCTACGACGCGGGTGGAAACCTCCAGATGACAGGTTGTGCGGCCAGCGGCTGCGAGTTGCACGACTGCGTGGTGTCGCAGGGATTCATCACCGCATTGCTGCGCAGCGATTGCACCTCCGCGCCATCGCCGCCGCCGCCGGTGGGCCAGGTCGCCGTCGGACCGGATTACGTGATCCTGACGGTGGCCGATGGTGATCCACTGGATTACGAAGCGGCGCAGCGGCTCGTCACCGACGCCATCTTCGAGTCTCTTATGCCGCAGTATTGCGCCTTGCCCCACGGCACGAATTTCGGCTGCGTGACAGACCGGGTGCAGTGGAACCTGGTGACCTACGATGCCGGGGGAAATCCCAAACTGTCGGGTGGGCCGGCGAGCGGCCCTGGCTTCCACTATTGCGGCCCCGGTGCGTTGACGACGCAGGAAGGAATTCAGAACCTGATCGGCTGGGTAGACGCAGGCGTGGCGGCGGGGATTCTTAGCAACGGTGGCAGCCTCGTCGCCAAATTGAACGCGGCACTCGGGAACGTGGCTGGTGGCAAAACGCGCGCGGCCCTCAGACAGGTGAACGCGTTTCTCGGTGAGGTGGATGTCATGGTGAAAACCGGGCGGTTGGCGCCAGCCGCCGCGCAGACCCTCAGGGATGCGAGTTTGGTGATCACGATGAAACTGGCCAGCCAGCCACCTTGACGTCGCAAGAGAGTTCCGATCGCGCGCGGCTCCTTTTGGGCAGCGCTTGGCTTAGCCCTCGGCTGGGTTCTGACGAACCGTTGGTCCGCAACGATGGGGGCTTTGTTACCTACGGTGTCCAGCGGAAAAGATATGGGTAAAGATGAGCCCCCGGGGAGAGGGCCGGGCACTGCCGTCGAATTAAGCCTGGCGTTCTCTCGCTGGCCTTAATGACCAATGCCCAATGACCAATGACCAAACGGCGCTCACGACGGCCCCGGCGGCTGTTTTGGTCGAGCTTTGGGCATTGGGGCTTGGTCATTCATTGGTCATTGGTCATTGGTCATTGGGAGTTCATGGTCCCAAAGCGCGGTCAATAAACCGTGGAGGCTCTCCCTCGGCCCGCGCTGGCGCTGGGCTTCGCCACACCCGCCGGACCGCTGCGCTGGCGTAGTTGCGTCGCCGGCAAAATTCCCCTCATACTCCGGCCATGAAAGCTAAAGCCAATACGTCGACTCGCCCTCCATTTCACATCAACCGCCGTCAGTTTCTCCAGACCGCCTCGGCGGCCACTGCCCTGGCCGCACTCCCTTCCCTCGGGGCGGATGCGCTCGATCTGGTGCACGGCAAACCCAAGCGGGTCGGCCTGATTGGCGCAGGCTGGTATGGCAAAAGCGATCTCTGGCGCCTGATCCAGGTCGCCCCGGTCGAAATCGTTTCCCTCTGCGATCCGGACAAGAAGATGCTCGCGGAAGCCGTCGCGATCGCCGGCCAACGGCAGAAATCCAGCAAGCCGCCGCGGACCTACACCGATTACCGTGAACTGCTCAAGGAACGGGACCTCGATATCGTGCTGATCGGCTCGCCCGATCATTGGCACGCCTTGCATTGCATCGCGGCGATCGAGTCCGGCGCGGATGTCTATTGCCAAAAACCAATCAGCCGCGATGTGCGCGAGGGCCAAGCCATGCTCGACGCCGCGCGCCAACACCAGCGCGTCGTGCAAATCGGCACGCAACGCAAAAGCACCCCCCACCTGATCGACGCCAGGAAACAAGTGGTCGCGGCCGGACTGCTCGGCCAGATCGGTCACGTGGACATGTGCTGTTACTTTCACATGCGCGCCAATGGCAATCCTCCCGTGCAGCCGGTGCCCGACCATCTCGATTACGACCTGTGGACCGGCCCCGCCCCGCTGCGCCCCTACGACGGCCTGCCCCACAAGCGCTGGTGGCGCACGTTCAGGGAATACGGCAACGGCATTGTCGGCGACATGTGTGTGCACATGCTCGACACCGCCCGCTGGATGCTCGATCTCGGCTGGCCCAAACGCGTCAGCTCCGCCGGCGGCATCTACGTGCAGAAGGGCGGAAAATCGAACATCACCGACACCCAGACCGCGACCTTCGAATACGATCACTTCAACTGCGTCTGGCAGCACCGCACCTGGGGCACACCGGCCGATCCGGATTATCCCTGGGCCCTGTTCATCTACGGCGAGAAAGGAACCCTCAAGGCCAGCACCATGCGCGCGGACTTCATCCCGCTCGACAACAAGGCCAGGACGCTGCACTTCGAATGCCTCTATGAGCGGGAAAAATATCCCGAGGACGTGACCGAGCCTGACATCGAGCTGAACGCCGCCCCGGCCACGCGCCGGCATATGCTCGATTTCCTCGCCGCCATCGAGAAACGCAGCCGGCCGATCGCCGACATCGAGCAAGGCCACATCTCCACCGCGAGCTGCCTCCTCGCCAACCTCGCGATGGACCTCGGCCGGCCGGTTGTTTACGACCCCAAGAAACGCCTGGTGGTCGACGACCGCGACGCGACCAAGCGCCTCACACGCGCTTACCGGAAGCCATGGCGCCATCCGGCCGCGTAATGGACGCGGCACAATTCCGGCAAGCAGCGGCCGAACCTCGATCCACGCGGGCGTCGCTGCGTAAGTTAAACAATTTCCTCTGAACGCAGGCGCGGCGCGTGCTATCGTGTCGCCTATGAATCGGGTGGATCGCCTCATGGCCATTGTCGTGCGGCTGCAGGGCCGGCGCGTGGTGCGGGCCGAAGAGATCGCCGCGCATTTCGAGATCAGCGTTCGCACGGTCTATCGCGATATTGCGGCCCTGGGTGAGGCCGGCATCCCCATCCTGGCCGAGCCGGGCGTGGGCTACGCCCTGGCCAAAGGCTATCATTTGCCCCCGGTGATGTTCACGACCGAGGAGGCCAGCGCGCTGTTCCTGGGTGGAAAACTCGTCGACCATCTCACCGACGCCTCGCTGCGCAAACAGATGGAGTCGGCCCTCCTGAAAATCCGATCCGTGTTGCCCCGGGACCGCCAGGATTATCTCGACCGATTGGAACGTTCCACCGAAGTCGTTTCCCTGGGCCGGACCCCTCTTCCCCGGTTGTCCGGTGAAGCCTTGATTCCCATCCAGCGCGGCCTCGCCGAGCGACGCGTGCTGGCTCTGGCCTACCAGGGCGCGCAGCGTCGCGAACTGACCCGGCGCCAGGTCGAGCCGCTCGGGCTTGTCTACTACGGTGACCATTGGCATCTCATCGCCTATTGCCGGTTGCGCCGCGATGTCCGCGATTTTCGCACCGACCGGATTTGCCAGATTCAACTGCGCGACGAACTCTACTCCGGTCATGGCGACTTTTCGCTGAAGCGTTACCTCGAAGCCGCCGCGCACGACGGCAAGTTCGAGGCGGCCCAGGTCAAGTTCAGTCTCGAAACGATGGAGCGGGTCCGCCGCGAATGGGCCTGCCGCCTGGTGCAGGAAAAACCGGAAGGCGATAGCGTTCTCGTGACGTTGCTGGCTTATTCGTTGGAATGGCTCGCCGACTGGGTCTTTTCGTTCGGGTCGAGCGCCGAAGTTCTCGCGCCCGAAAGGCTCAAGGTCCTGGTTGCCTTCGAGGCGGAGAAGGTGGCGGCCAAATACGCCGTCGCCCCCCAGGCCGACCGGCGCGGCTCCCCGGGGAAACCCCTGCGAAGTCTCCTGACATAGGGTTGTCACTGGGTTGGGGTAGGTTCGTCCCGCTATGCGAACCAAACCAACTGAAATTGTGCCGGCCTGGCTCGTCGCCGCGCGCACCTGCGGCCTGGATCAACGCGTGGTCTCCGTGGCCTTCGCGCCTTCGGCTTTTCCTGAACCGCTCGTCTCCCGGGAAGAATCTGACCGGGGGCTGGCCTCGCGCTGGACCGGCCTTCGGGCCGGAGAGTTCTGGGAAACCCTGAGCCATGCCATCCTCTGGCTCTGCGGGTGGATCAGCATTGGTCTTTGTTTCCTTTGAAAGGCCAGTCTCTCACGGTCCCATTCGCGTCCCGGTGAAGGAATTATGTTGGACCAACTCACCACCAAACCAGTCAGGAGAAAAATGTCCTGAATCCGCCGGCTTGTTCGTCGTACCATCGAAGCGAACATGCGGTGGCTCGAAGGATCAGTTATATAAGTGCGTATGAAGATTCTCGTCACAACCCCCACGGGTCAGATCGGAAAAAGGGTCCTGGATGAACTGTTGGCGCCGGAGTTTTCCGTGCGAATTATCGCTCGAAACCCGGCGCGGCTCCCGGAGGAAATTCGCGAACAGGTCGAGGTTGTGCGCGGCTCGACCGATCATGCCGAAACGTTGCGCCGGGCGTTGGACGGCGTGGAGTCGCTGTTCTGGTGCATTCCGACCGAGTCGTTGCAGGAAAAGAACGTGCGAGGTCACTACGAGCGTTTCGCCCGCGCCGCTGCTCAGGCCATCCGGACGGCGGGCGTTCCCCGCGTGGTGACCATTTCGGCTTTGGGCAAAGGGCTTGCCCGAAACGCCGGCCCGATCTCCGGGCTGCATGCCATGGAGGAAATGCTCAATGCGTCCGGCGCGGCGATTCGTCATTTGCGTTGCGGCCTGTTCATGGAAAACCTCCTCGGGCAGGTGCATCCGATTTTGGAGCGCGGGAATTTTTCTTATCCGATGCCGGGTCACATCCCGATTCCGACGACCGCGGCGCGTGACATCGCCGACGCCGCCTTGCGCTGGCTGGTGCGCCGGGACTGGGCAGGGATCCGGGGCGTGGCCATTCACGGCCCGGAGGACCTCTCGTATTGTCAAGCCGCCGCCGTGCTCGAGCGAACTCTCAAGCGGCCCGTGCAATACCACGAGGCGTCTCCCAACCGCTACGTGCAAAGGCTGGTGGGAGGCGGAGCGAGCGCCGAGTATGCGCGCAGCCTGGTCGAGATGTTTGCCGAGCTGGCGCAGGGCATCGCTCGAGCCGAGTCGAGATCCGCTGAGTCGACCACGCCAACCACGTTTTTGGGCTGGGTTAAGAGCGAATTGGTTCCCGCCGTCGAATCCCTCGGGGTCGGCGCGTGGGATGCCCTCCATCCCTCTGAAAGGTGAACGCCTCGATTTCCGTGGCCAATTCCTCTCTGCGTCTTTGCGTCTCTGCGTTGGAACCGACACCGTTCAAACGCGAAGACGCAAAGACGCAAAGGCGCAAGGCATCAAATCGGCTCGCGCTCCCCGCCCAACAAGATGCGGCCGGAAATGAGATGCGCCCTCCTTGCTGCGCCACTCAAGATTTAAGTTGCGCCCTGGGATAGACAGGAGTGTAGTCCTCGATTGACCGCAGTGTTTGGCGTGACAGGTTCCGGAGCACTCGCCTATGAGCAAGTCTGGAGAATCCACCTATGAAAACTCGCATTGCAATCGCGTTTCTTGGCCTGGCCGTCGCGGGCCGGGCGCAGCAAAACGTGGTCGACTTCCGCAATGGCGGCGTCACCTTCCCGACCCAGGCTGACCGGTTGGTCTATCACGACCAGGTGGGAGGATCCAAGCTCGTCGGGACCAACTACGTGGCCGGCCTTTGGTTTGTTCCAGCCGATGATGCGGCCTCGGTCGACGGACGAATCTCCCCCGAGCGCGGGCGTCAGGCCGGCCGACTTTTCACGTTCCGAATCCCGACGACCGCTTCTCCGGGCACTTGGTTGGTCTCGCCTCCGGGCAATTCCCTTTTCACCCTGGACGGGGTCGACTCCGGGGCGGTCTGCACGCTGCAGGTTCGCGTCTGGGACAGCGTGAAGTTCCCCGCCTTCGGGGAGGCATTCGCGGCCGGAGAATACGGCGCCTCAGTTCCCTTTGCGTATACCATGCCGGCGCCACGAATGTAATCGGCACCGGCGAGGTTCTCTCGATTATCGACCGCGGGTCGGGTTGCGAAAGCATGCGCACCTACCGGGCACGGCTCCTCAGCGATTGATCCTCGAAGGGGTCAGTCCGGACTGACCCCTTAGGGCAGGATCACTGGTTTTCCTGCGCGACCAGGCGGTTGACTTCGGCCAGGAATTGAGCGCGGTTGAGCAGGCCGGTTTGGCGGTGATTCTTCAACAGGCCACTGAGGCGCGTCCAGTCGATCGGTTTGGTGAAATAGTCGGCGGCGCCCAGGGCGAAAGCCATGTTCTTGTCGTCGACGATGGTCATCATGATGACCGGGATAGGGGCGGTGGCGGGATCCGCCTTCAGGGCGGCCAACACGGCCCAGCCATCCAGTCCGGGCATCATGACGTCGAGGGTGATGACGGCGGGTTTGAGTTGTTTGGCCTTCTCCAGGCCGTGCCAGCCGTCGATCGCGGTCTCGACTTGAAAGCCATCCTTGGTCAGCGAGCGGGCCATGAGGTCGCGCACGTTGGTGTCGTCGTCAATGACCAGGATGGCGGTTCGTCCATCCGACGGCGCTTCCGCCCGCTGCGGAGCAGCGTCGGCCGCCCGGATGAAGGCGGTATCCGACGGATCCTGCACTTGCGCCGGCAACGTCACGGTGAAGGTCGAACCTTTGCCGGGCTCACTCGTCGCCGTGATGTCGCCGCCCATCAAGCGGCAGAACTTTCGGCTGATGGCCAGGCCGAGGCCGGTCCCGCCGAAACGGCGCGTGGTCGAGACATCGGCCTGAGTAAAGTCGACAAAGATTTTGCCCAACTGCTCGGGTGTCATGCCGAGGCCGGTGTCGATGACGCGGAAGGTGATCCCCGGGTCGGGATTCAGTGAGTCAGTAATCAGTGAGTCAGGAATGAGTGAACCAGTAATCGGTAATTCAGCCGTCGGCGAATCGGGCATCGGTGAATCCGTCTTCAGTGTCCCCGATGTCCCCGCTGCCGACTGATTACTGATTACTGACCTACTGATTACTGACTCGCTGATTACTGACTCACTGATTCCTGACCCACTGCTTGCCGACTCGCTGATCCCCGGCCGACCGACCACTCTCTCCACTTCCAGCCGAATCACGCCCTTCTCCGTGAACTTGCAGGCGTTGCTCAATAAGTTAAACAAGGTCTGCCGCACCTTGGTCACGTCGGCGCTCATCGGGCCGATCGCAGCGGGGCAGATCACCTCGAGAGTGTTCTTGTTCTTGGCCACCAGCGGCCGGACGGTCGCGGCGACCTCCTGCACCACCTTTGCCACGTCGAACGACTCGAGGAAGAGCGTCATCTTGCCGGCCTCGATCTTGGAAAGGTCAAGGATGTCGTTGATGAGGGAAAGCAGGTGTTTGCCGGCGCCGTGGATTTTCTGGAGGTCGGGGATGAAACCTTTCTGGTCGAGGTCCTCGGCTTCCTCCTGGAGCATTTCGCTGTAGCCGATGATGGCGTTCATGGGGGTGCGCAGCTCGTGGCTCATGTTGGCGAGGAACTGGCTTTTGGTCCTGCTGGCCTCTTCGGCGGCATGGCGGGCTTCTTCGAGCTGCTGGTTATTGGAAGCCAGCGCGCGGGCGGCGGCCTCGGCGGCCTGGCGGGCCTGGTGTTCCTGGGCGAAGACCTGTTCGCGCAAGCGCTCGGCCTCGCGGCGTTTGCGCACGTAGAGCAGGCGCGCCATGAAGGCCCAGCCCAGCAGGCCGAGGTTGACCAGCCCCAGCGGAATCATCATGGCGGCGTTGCGATACCACGGCAGCACCAAGGTGAACGAGGCCAACGACGGCTGGGAGATATGGAGATGTTCATCGAGATACTGCACGGCGAAGGTGTAAGTGCCGGCCCGGTTCGTCGAAAAATCCACTTCCGTTTCCTTGGTGGGCGCGCGCCAGCGACCAGGCTGTTCCAATTGCGCCAGGGTGGGAATGCCCGGCACGCACTGCCAGCGAAACTGTTGTTTCTCCGGCGGCGTGTGGCGGTCGGCCTGCGCGAAATTGAAGGTGAGGCGGCTGCCGGTGGTGAGCCTGGGGACCGATGTTGGGTCGGCGAATGCCTTTTCCGTTTTGACCTGGAGGATGGGCGGCCGCGTGGGCGGGAGGCTCTTGCGATAACGGATAACCCCCGTCCTGGTCGCCACCCAAACGGCGCCATCGGCCGTCTGATGCAGGGCCGCCGCCGTGAGGTCGTCGCGCGATTCGGATTCGGTGTTAAGCAGGACGGAAGACCAGCCGACGCCGTCGAAGAGGCTGATTTCCCGCTGGTGCCCGAACCACATCACGCCCTCGGCATCGCGCAGCATGCTCAGGGCGTAACTGGCGGACAAGCCGGAGCCCGGGTCATAGCGCGCGCCGACTTTCGACGACTCCATCCGCACGACGCCGCCTTTACTCAGGCCCAGCCAGACGCCTCCCTCGGCCGCGGGGTAGATGGCGTTGATTCCTTCCCGAATCACGTCGGCCGGTTCGGTCATCCGCACGATGCGCCGGCCGTCCCAGAGGGAGATGCCGGCGCGCAAGCTGGCGAACCAGAGCGTGCCCGAGGCGTCCTCGGCGATGCGGTAAACCTGGTTGTTGGCCAAACCGTCGGCGGTGGTGAAGCGCTCGAACCGTTTGCCGTCCCACCGGGAGAGGCCGTTCTGGGTCCCGACCCAAATCATCCCGTCGCGGGCCTGGTGCAGATCGTAGACGACACTGTCGGCCAAACCGTGAGCGGTGGTGAAATTCTCGAAGCGATGCCCATCCCAGCGCGACAGACCGCTCCAGGTGCCAAACCAAAGTGCGCCATCGGCCGCGGCGAGAATGGTCCTGATATCGTTGCCGATCAGCCCTTGCGCCGTGCTGAAGTTCTCGAAGCCCCGTCCGTCCCAGCGGGAGACGCCCTTGGTGCGCGTCCCGAACCAAAGGTTGGTCTGGCGGTCTTCTGCGATGGCCGAGACCAGCACGTCCGCCAGGCCGTCGGCCGGGGTGAACTTCACGCGGCTGGAGGCGTCGAAGCTGGCCAATCCGCCGTTGAAGGTGCCGAACCACATCACGCCCTGTTCATCCTGGTGGATGGCATGAACGCGCTTTTCCGGCAGGCCTTGCTCGGTGGAATAATTGACGAAGCTGGTGCCATCGAAGCGGGAAACGCCGCCGAAATAAGTGCCAAACCAGAGCAGGCCGTCGCGGTCCTCGTCGATGGCGAGCACGCCATCGTCCGCCAGGCCATCGGCGCTGGTAAACCTTTCAAACTGCCGTCCATTCCAGCGCGCCACGCCGCCGCCGGAGGTGCCCGCCCAGAGCCGGCCCTCTTTATCCTCGTATAAAGACCAGACCGCCGCGCTGGGCAAACCATCCGCGGCCGTGAGCGTCTCGAACCGTTCCCCGGTCCAACGCGACAACGCGGCATCGCCGCCAAACCAGACATTGCCCTGGTGATCGGTGAGCGCGGAATGAATCATTCCCGCCGCCAATCCGTCGTTGGTGCCGAAGTTTTTGAGCCGGGTGCCATCCCAGCGCGTGACGCCGTTGTAGGTGCCCATCCAGATGTTTCCCTTCCGATCCTCGCTCAAGGCCCAGACCTCATTGGTCGCCAGGCCCTCCGCGGTGGTGAAGTTCCGGAACCGCCGCCCATCCCAGCGCGATACCCCGCCACCCGTCGCGAACCAGAAGGCGCCGTCGCTTGCCTCGAGGCTGCGCCCGACAAAGTTGTTGGCCAGCCCGTCGGCGGTGGTGAGGCGGCTGAATTGCCGTCCGTCCCAGCGCACGACTCCGCCGCCCAAAGTGGCCAGCCACATCAGGCCGTCCTTGGCTTCATGGATCCGGAAAATCTGGTCGTGCGGCAGTCCGTCTTTCTTCGTGTAAGTCTTCCAGACGCCTTTCTTGAACGGCATGATCTTGAAGTTCACGCCTTCGATCTTCGAGTCGCGGGTGATGGTGAAAGTGGCGGCAGGATGGCCTTCCGGCCCCTGCGCCGCGCCTCCGCCAGGGACTTCGGGATTATTCGGGTCCCCTGCCTTCCGGGAGATCGAGGCGGCCGGCGGGCCGCTCCCCGGGGCGTTCGTTTCGGCATAGACGAACCCGCCCGGCACCTGCACACGTAGTTGGTAGCGGCGCGGGGTGAGGTGACGAAAGCGGTACTGGCCCTTGTCATCGCTCGCGGTGGCGTGGCGCGCCGGGCGGGTGGCGGGAAATGGGCTGCGCTCCGCTCCCTCGCCCCGCCAAAGCAAGCGGCAACCGTGAGCGCCGCTGCCCTGCGCGTATTCCAGTCGCAGGTTGTGCGTCCCGGCGGCCAATTCGACCTCCCCGGGTTTCGCCACCATGGCACGGCTCACGCCGTTGTCCACGACTTCGCGCTGATCGACGAACAGGCGCGCACGACCTTCGGTTTCCACCTCGAAAGTAAACACGCCGGCCTTGGTCAACTGAAAGGTTCCGCTCCAACGAACACAAAACCGGTTGCTCATCGCAGTGCCGGCAAACGGCTCGTGCGCGCCGCGCTGGCGGAAATTGATTTCCGGATCCACCCGCCGGAGGGTCGGGACGCGCTCGGGCGGGAGGGCGGGAAAATTCGTGCCAGTGAACCTGTCGTCCATCTGGAAGTATTCGCCCGAAAATCCTTCTGCCATGATGCACTCGTAGTCGACGATACCGACGACCTGCACCACGACGTTGGGCAACGGGGAATCATCCAGAGCCAGCACTTTACCAGCGAGCCTGGTGGCATCGCGCAGGGCGACGTCGAGGTTGGTTTGGCCGGGGCCGAAGACCAGGTTGGTGCGCCAGGCGCCCAGGTCCGCGGCCACCACTCGCAGAGTGCACGGGGTGTTGGAAGGGTAGAACACCAGCCGATAGGTGCCGTCGATGGCCGACTCGTTGGTGCGAGTGAGCTCCGTGCCCTGCCGCAACTCGACCGAGGCGTTACTGATCGGGTTGCCGGCCGGATCGGTGATCGTGCCGGTCAGCACGGTGGGCAGGTCGATCTCTGCCACCGAAGAGGCCACGCTGGCGGCCACGGTGCCGGCCGAGGAACGGAACTCGCCATCAAATGCGTTGGGCGTGGCGTCTTTGGCGTCATTCCCGTCGAAGTTCCACAGGCCCGCCAGCCCGTTCTCCCCGCCGGTCAAGCGCCGGAACATGTTCTCGCGGATCTGCTCCGGGGTCCGTTCCACGACCCAAACGCGCACTTCATCCATCTGGCCTTGGAAATACTCCGGAGTGCCCCAATTCGAGCGGCCCAGGTAAGAACGATGCTTATTTCCGAGCGTGGACAGGCTGCCATCGTACGGGCTGGCACCGACGAGCAGCCCATTGAAATAGAGCTTCATGCCCTGCGGGCCCGAGACCGCCGCCAGGTGCATCCAATGATTGGTCACCAGCAGGGTCGGCACCATCACCCGTTCCGCTTTGAATTGCGTCTGGTGAACGGAGAATCGCAGCTCGCCGTTGCTCTCGATCCCGATGGCCACCCCGTGATCGGCATTGCCGAAGTTGATGAACTTGGCTCCCTTGCCCAGCGTTTCGCACCGCACCCAGGCTTCGATCGTGGCTTCGTTCAGGTCCCCAAAGACGTGGGACGGCAAATTGACATGCTCACGATTGCCGCCCAGTCGCAGGACACGGTTTGCTCCCCGCTCGGATCCGCCCAACGGCCGGCGTGCCGCGACCTGCAGATTCATGCCTGTGAGCGCCGTCCCCAGCGCGACATCCAACGGCCGCCCGTCAAAAAGAGGCACCGGCCCGTCCGGCGTGTAGGCCCGCGCCAGGTAAGCGTCCGGCGCCGGAATCCTGAATCGATAGTGGCCCTCGCGGTCGGTCACGGTGGTGGCCACAACCTCTCGGCGCTTGCCGCGGAGCAACTCGAGCTTCACGCCGGCCTGCCCCGCGTTGTCGGCGGCGTAGAGCTGACCCGCAATGGTCGTTTCGGTCAGCTCGAAGTCCCACGAGTTGGTGCTCGGGACCAGGAACAGGACGTTGGTTCGCGCAGAACCAAGATCGTCCTTGCTCACCCGCAGTTCATAAGCTCTGGGGTTGGGCGCAAGAAACAATCGGTAATGTCCAGACAGTTCCGTGCTCGCCTCCGCCACCAGCCGGCCTTCCTGGTAGCACCCAACCAGGGCGCCGGCCAGCAGACGCCCCTGCGGATCGGACACGCGCCCGGCCAGCGCGACCGCCGTCACCGGTGTGACGATGCCGGCGTGCGGCCGCTCCGCCTCGACAATTTTAGCCTCCCCAACCAGCCGGCCATGATGGCGGCCCCCACTGCCGTCCCGCGCCGTGCCGTCGTCAAAATTCCAATAGCCGACCAGTCCCGGCTCTTTCCCGGTGAGGGTTTGGGACATGTCCTGGCGAATCTGCTCGCCGCTCCGGGTCCCCCTCCAAATCCGCACTTCGTCGAGTTCGCCGCGGAACGCGTTCGTCGCCGTCGCGTCGGCGCGACCCAGGAAATTGTTCGTGCGGCCAAGCTCGGAAAGACTGCCGGTATAATCGTTGGTCGCCACCAGCGTTCCGTTGAAGTAGAGCTTGCCGCCGTCCTTGCCGGTCACGGCGGCGACGTGTCCCCACTCGTGGAGCAAGGGAATTCCACCCACTTCCATTCGGTACTTTGTATAACGGTGGTCATCGATGCGGAACAGCAGTAACGGGCCCTCTCCCGGCCGGAGATAGGTGTGATGCCCCTCGCCACCGAAGTCCCACACGTGCGCGTTATCCGCCATGCGATCCCACCTGACCCACGCCTCGATCGTGGCTTCCTCCAGATTGGTGAAAAGGTCCGGGGGCAGCTCGACGTAACTGTTGGTGCCGTCGAGCTGGAGGACGCGGTTGGTGAGTCCGGCGCTGACGGCAGGGGCCTGGGCGACCACGCCGCCGACGGACAGGCTCAACCATAGGGCGACCGTGCCGAGGACTCGGTCGAAAGTGGACATTGCTTTCCTGATTCTGGACCTCGTTTCGATTGGTGGACTCTTATCCTAAGCCGGCCGCGCCGTCCAGCTTGATCGGTACTCGCGCCATGACGCGTTGAGTTCTTCCCGAGGCAACCCTGTGTCACCGGTGCCGCCGTCCTGGCCGTGGCGCGCGTTTATCAATCCGTGCGCCGTTCGCCGGACGTTTGGGCCAACTTTCTGAGAAAAGTTTGGGAGAGGAAACTGACCCAGGCATGGGAGGCGTCCACCCCAGCGAAGCTTGGGCTGGCCGGGAGGAGAGCCGGTCTCAAGATAATGTTGACCTAGCGCCTCGGCACACCGTGACCCTAATTGGAACGATTGATCGGTCGTTGAGTGAGGGCCGGACGGGGGATTCTCGGCGTTTCCAAGTCCTTAATCCAGGCGTTATGGCCGAACCAGACCACTGGCACACTTGCCAGATCAACCCCTGGATCAACGAGGAGTTGATATGGCCGACCGTTTAAGGACACCGCGGTCTGCGCACGTACGGCCGGACGACGCCCGTAATCTGCTTCCCACAGGCCAGCCACACGCCGGGCATATCGTCTGAGGTAAAACGCCTGGTTGCTGACATGCATGAGTTTTGAAGCCGAAAGATCTCTGAGACTGTTCCACCAAATATAAGGAGGTCGTTCCGGATGGTCCTCGGAGTCCAAAATGCAAACCTGGGGCAGCACAGACTTGGCCTCCGTCGGACCAATATCCCCCATGTAGATCACCAGAGGCTCGCCGCCCACGTAAACATCCAAGGAAGCCCGCGGGCCGCCAGGGTGACCACCCGTTTTCCAAACGGCGAGGTTGATCCGGCGAGGTTGTCCGCCTGATCCCTGGAACAAGAGCGGGTCCTCGACCGCAAGGAAAGGGCGCGGAGGATGGGTTGGTGCCTCTGGGGCGAAGGGATCCAGCGCGCGCAAATAGGGCATCATGTTTCCGTTTTCATCGCGGCTTTGCAGCGCGTTGAGCGCCTCACGGACAGCGCGAAAAGTCTTCATCGCCTCTTCCGATTGCAGTTGATTTTGGTCGAGCTGTTTCGCTCGTGGAACCAGGCCAGCCAGGTTCGCGGCATCTTCCCGCAGACCCGCGGCGTCCAACCCTGCCGACAGGGACTCAAGGACCCGAGACAATGGCTCAGTAGGACGCACCATCGCCGGTGGCCGTCCATAGAGTCCCCGCCAGATGAGCCCGACGCGCTCGCGGGCTTCAGCTTCTGTGCGGAGCGCAGACGAACCAGCCAATGGATTATAGACCAAGCGTTCTCCGATTCCCGGCTCAAGCAGGACCACGATTTCGGGAAGCCGCTGCCAGTCGAGCCGGCCGGATGCGACTCTCCGATAAATCACCTTCTCGCCGCGCCATTGATTCCAGTCGATCCGCGTCCGGCCTGAATTGTCGCGCGAGAGGATCGCGGGGTCGTCCACAAAAATCTGCGCACTCAAGGCACGATGATCATCCGCTTTCGGTCGCCAACTGAAACTGAGCCCCTCGTAGGTGAATCGGCCGTCACCCGGTATGAAGTAGTGACGGATGGGCAGCAGCGCCTGCGAGACGAGCCAGACCACCACCAACGGCGCCACCCAGCGCCCGAGCTCGGGGCTGGCTGAATGGGCCAATTCGGGAGGTCGATGGGTGGCCTTTAGCTTCCAACCGAGCGCGGCTCCGATGGCCGGAACCAGGATCGCACCCCCCATCAACCAGCCCCAGTCTGGCTTGACGATCTGCGGGCGCCGTATCCAGTTCCAGAACCGCTCTGGCCAATCAGGATCCAGAAAGATGGTGGCCGTCGTGACGCCCACCAGGGGAAACCAATCAATGTTATCGAAGATGATGAAATGGTTTATGGCGTGAAAAATCACCATGAGAATCATCGCGAGAACCCGCGTTCGCCGGATCAGCAAGAGCCATCCGATGGTCAGATCGAAGGTCACGCCCACATAGGCGACGAAATATGCGAACGGCACGCTATGGAGCAATCTCTCCAGCAATTGTAGCTGCGCGGCAGTCAAATAGGGTCCGTAGGTCGTCGTGGCGTGCGCCTCCGCAAGGTCCCAACGCACTGGCACCGCATCCAATAGCCAATCCAAATTCAACTTGGAAACGCCCGCGTAAAAATACGTGATCACCAACTGTCCGCGCAGCAGCCAAACCGACCAGCAGGGAACGGTTAATGGCCGATCCCCGCCCCGAGCGAGCCAGGCATCGACACTATATCGGCGCGCTGCCGGGGTCCAAATCATCAAGAAGGCAAAGAGCAGTTCCACATAGTAGTAGCTCTGCCAATAGGTCCTGGTCGACTCCACGACAAACAGATAACCCCAGGCCAGGAAAACCGTCACCGCAGAAGCGCGATAGCGAAATCCCAACGCCATCGACACGCCAGCCACCGCCAGGACCGCGATCACGGCGTGAATCCACGGCGCCGGCAACACCGGCAGCCACGCGAACACTTCGTAGGGAAAGTGAAACTTGATGTCTGGGCCGGTGAAATACCGCTCCAGAGGCGTGTGGCCCTGGACCATGGCCGATGGCCGGCAGAGCGAATATGCCTCCAGTGCCATGATCAGGCCCACGGCGATGCGCAACGCGGCCAATGATGCGCCGTGAACGGGAGTCGCCAGAGCTGACTTAAATCGCTCCCAGATCCGCCTTCCCAGGACCGGCGAGGGCCGGTTCTGCTTCCCTGCCCTCGCCCTTCGGTGGCCTGGGATCTCCTGCTTAGACTGAGTGACAGGGTTCTTCTTGCTCAAGCTTAGCGGAGCATACCAATGGCATTCGGACCTGCACAAGCCCGAGGCAAGCCGCCCTCCAGCACAATCCCCCCTGATTTAGCACAAGTCGCTTGAGAAAGCGCAGCGGCTAGGCCGTCGCCATCGGGCCCGGCGGGTCAAATTCCAGGGAGCCTTCCGAGTGCACGTCCACCGCCACGCCAAACGTCTGGTTTTGGCCGCCGACCAGCACGCCACGAATCGGGGGCACGTCGCTGTAGTCGCGGCCCCAGCCGATGACGATATGCCGCAGCGAAGGCAGACAGTTGTTGGTGGGATCCACGTCGATCCAGCCGAGGCCGGGACAGAAGAAACTGACCCAGGCATGGGAAGCATCCACCCCGCGAAGCTTCGGCTGGCCGGGAGGCGGGTCGGTCTCGAGGTAACCGCTGACGTAGCGCGCCGGTAAACCGTGCGAGCGCAAGCAGGCGATCTGAAAATGCGCGAAGTCCTGGCAAACCCCGCGGAATTGGCGAAACACCTCGGAGACCGGCGTGGTCACAGTGGTGGCTGCCGGATCGAACGTGAAATCCTCCTGGACGCGCCGCGTCAGGTCGGTCACGGCGTCGAGGACCGGTCGTGTGGGGGTGAAAGAAACCTTGGCGTATTCCGCGAATTCATCCGCCGTCGGGACGAGCGCAGAAGGGTAGGTGAATTCGTGCGCTTCCAGAGTCTGGCCCGAGTGATCGAGACGACAGCGGGCGCGAACGGTTTCCCAGGCCGGCGTCTCGAGCGGCTCGGGAATGAACGCGGGGCGGACCGCGACGCGACTGCGCGACGTGATGACGAGCTGATGATGCGGGGTCTCCACCCCGATGAAGTGGGTCGGATTCCCAAAGTAGTCGCGGTGCGCGCATTTGGTTGCAGGTTCCGGCACGATCGCCAGCTCGTGCGTGAGACAATGCTGCTTGCTGTCATGGCGGGGAGTGAGTCTTAACAAGTGCTGCGAAACGGAAACTTCCCCCACGTAATTATAGGTGGTCGTGTAGCGGATGTCGTAGAGGAGCTTTTTCATGGCTAGCTCGTGCGCGGGACACTGTGGCTGAAGTACCGGTTTGTCACCTGGTCGGACAAGGCGGCGAGGTCGGCGGCCCAGGCGCTCAGCAAATCAAGGAGCGGCTGCGGGGCGCCCTCCGCCTGTTGCGCCGCCACGTCGTCAAGCTGGATCGACCGCAGCGCCGTCGAGAGCGAGTCAAGGCGCTCCTGCTCCGCTTCGGGAACGGCCGTGCCGGGTTCCACGACGAGCCCGCCGGCGTGCTCGCGCAGGACATGGAGCTGGAAGGCCAGGGAACGCGGGTTGGAATCATCCCGCAAGAGCAGGTCCAGCACTCCCGGCCAGCGGGGCGCGGCGAAATGCCGCCGGCGATACGTCATCACGCTGTCGGCGACTTCCAGCACGGGCTCGAGCACGGCCGCGGGATGAGTTTTGACGCTCCCGGCGGCGCGCAGCAGCTTGACCACGCTCAGCCCTCTTTCGAGACGCCGTCCAAAATCGAGGAATCGCCAGCCGCGTCCGCGCGTCATGTTTTCCATCTCCATGCCGTTGAAAGCAGCCAGGTCGAGCACGAGATTGTGAATCAGCGCGGTGGCCCGGGCGATCGGGAGGCGGCCCGTGCGCGAGCGGGCGTCGGCCTCCAGGCGGCCCAGGATGCGCCAGGTATCGCCGGAAAAACGGTCGCGCACGGCCGAGGCCAGGAAACGAACGCGCTTCAACAATTCGCGCACGCCATCCGTTTCTTCCGTCTCGTAAAGGAGCTCGAGCATGCGCTGGGACAATTGGTAGCTGCCGGAATCGGGGCCAGGCGCGGTGGGAAGGAGGCCAAGGTTGGCCACCAATTCCGCCAGTCCCAGCCGTTCTGTGCCATCGTCTCCGCCGGCTTCGTCGGAAACCCGGCCCAGCACGCAGCGCAGGACGCGGAGCAGTTGTTCCAACCGTTCGGTATAGCGGCCCAGCCAGAACAGATGATCGGCGGCGCGGCTGGGCACTCCCGGCGAAGCGGGTTCCGCCAGCCCGGACTCACCGCTCAGCTGGGTCGGCTCGGGCCGGTTCGTGCTGCCGTTGGCCAGGACCCAGGTGTCCTTGCTCCCGCCTCCGCTCTGCATCGAGACGACCAAATCCTCGGGATTCTTCGAGACACGAGTCAGTCCGCCGGGCAGGACAGCGATGGTGTCGCCTCCGTTTGCGACATAGGCGCGCACGACCACGGAGCGAGCGGTCAGGTGATCCTCGGCCCAGGCCGGCGCGCGCGACACCTTCACCCGCTCCTGCGCCACGAATTCACGGGGAGCCGCCCGGACCATGTCGAGGAGCCTGGACTGCTCGTCGGCCAGTTTACGGCGACTCTTGCGGGCCGCGGCCGCCGGCAGTGGCAGCGCCTGCGGCGCGAGGAATGCCGGCTTGAGCAGCAGTGAATCCAGGTGCTCGGTGACGTAACGGAGTTCTTCCGCCTGTCCACACCACCAAGTGGCGATGGAAGGCATGAGCAATTCTTCACCCAGCAAATGGCGACACAAGCTGGGCAGGAATGCGACAAACGCCGGGCTTTCCATCAGGCCCGCGCCCAGCGCGTTGGCCACCGTGACCTGGCCGGCCCGGGTCGCTTCCACCAGGCCCGAGACCCCGAGAAATGAATCGCCCCGCAACTCGAGCGGGTCGCAAAACGAATCGTCCACGCGCCGGAGGATGACATCCACCGGCTGCAGCCCCTCGATCGTCTTGAGGAAAACCCGCCGGTCCCGCACCGTCAGGTCGGCGCCCTCGACGAGGGGGAATCCGAGATGTCGCGCGAGGTAGGCATGCTCGAAATAAGTTTCATTGTGCGGCCCGGGGGTGAGCAGGACGATGCTCGGTTGCGTGCTTCCGGGCGGAGCCAGCTTGAAAAGCATTTCCCGTTGCTGCCGGAAAAAGCCGGCCAGGCGCTGGACATTTTCATCGCGGATCTCCTCCGGGAGAATGCGCGAGACGACGGTCCGGTTTTCCCAGGCGTAGCCCGTGCCGCTGGGGGCCTGGGTCCGGTCGGCCAACACCCACCACTGCCCATCGGGCGAGCGGCCCAGGTCACAGGCGTGCAGATGCAGATAGACCTGGGCAGTGACCGGGATGCCGCGGCAGGGCCGGAGAAATCCCGGGTTCGCATAGACCAGTTCGGGCGGGAGAAAGCCATCCCGGAGCAGGCGCTGGGATCCTCCGTAGAGATCGGCCAGAATCAGATTGAACAGGCGCGAGCGCTGGATCAGCCCTGCCTCAATGCGCGCCCATTCCATGCCCGTGATCAGCAGCGGCACGAAATCCAGGCCCCACGGACGGTCCATCCCCTCCGGGTCGCCATACACATTGTAAGTCACCCCGTGCTCGCGAATGATGCGGCGACCGTTTTCCCACCGGGACACCAGTTCGTGCCGGCCCAGTCGTTGCAGCGAGGCAAGAAAGCGGCGCCAATGCGGTCGCGGCGTCGCGGGGGCCTCCTCCATCTCGTCGAAAACGCCGGGAGCGGCGGAGTAGTCGTGCAACAAATTCTCCGCCGCCGCGGGTCTTGCCTGATCCGGTTCGTGACTCATCGGGCGACGCGCAACCCTACTCAGTTGCGAAGCCGCACGCAATCATTCGGAAGTGAGATCAATGAATCAGTAATCAGTAATCAGTAATCAGTAATCAGTAATCAGTAATCAGTAATCAGTAATCAGTAATCAGTAATCGGTGATTGGTTCTCGGTGAACAGCGAGTCCGGGACGGAAACTTAGAAGAAGTGTAGCTACAAGACGCGGCCTCGCTTACCACTGATTCACTGATTACTGATTCACTGATTACTGACTCACTGATTACTGACTCACTGATTACTGACTCACTGATTACTGACTCACTGATTACTGATTACTGCTTACTGCTTACTGATTACTCCCCCCTCCCCCCGCTCGCCATTTTCTGCCACCCCTTTTGCTTGTGCTCATCCCCGGGCCATCTTATGCTCCCCTTCGCCATGTTGACGTTCTTCAATGGTGGCGCGGAGCGCTTCTGCGACGGCATCTCGCGACGCGGTTTTCTCAGGGCCGGAGGCCTGGCCCTGGGCGGGTTGGCGCTCTCGGACTATTTGCGACTCCAGGCCGCGGGCGCCGTGGCGCCGGAGGGCCGCGGCAAATCGGTCATCATGATCTGCCTCGGCGGCGGACCCAGCCACGTCGACACCTATGACCTGAAGCCGGAAGCCCCGGCGGAAATCCGGGGAGAATTCCGCCCGATCCAGACCAATGTGCCCGGCATGCAGTTCAGTGAATTGCTGCCGCGACAGGCCAGGATCGCTGACCAACTGGCCGTGGTCCGCAGCGCCACCTGGCAGGAGCCGGACCATCAACGGATCGAGATCTTCACCGGCTACCCCAAACGGGAGCGCCGTCCGTCGTTCGGGTCTTACATCAGCCGGCTGGCGCAACGCGGTGACGCCACCCTGCCGCGATTTGTCAGCCTCAAAGGGGATGACCAGGAGATCGCGGAAGCAGAGCAGCCACTCTGGGTCGGCTCGCAGCACCGCGCGTTCGTGCCGAATAACAAAGGATTGAAAACCTTGGAGCTGACCCGGCAGATGGACCTGTCCCGCCTGAAAGACCGCCGGGAACTGCTCACCCAGCTGGACACGCTGCGCCGCGAAGTCGATGCCCGTGGCGAAATGCGGGCCTTCGACGCGTTCTCCGGCCAGGCTTTGGACATGTTGACCAGCGGCAAAGCGCGCCGGGCATTCGACCTGGGCGAGGAAAAAGCCGCGACCCTCGACCGTTACCGCGCGGGCGGGAATCAATTCATGTATTCACACGCCTCGAGTCCGGTGACCTGGGATTGGGAGGCGTTCGTGCGCGCGCGCCGCCTGGTCGAAGCCGGCGTGCCTTTCGTCTCCATGCAGGTGGGTCTCTGGGACCATCACTGCGCCGAGAATCTGCCAACGATCTTCGAATCCTATCGCTCGCTCCTGCCCCTCTACGATAACTGTCTGGCCGCGCTCATCACCGACCTGCACGAACGCGGCCTCCAGCAGGACGTCTGCGTCGTCGTCTGGGGCGAGTTCGGACGCACCCCGCGAATTAACAAATACGGCGGCCGCGACCACTGGCCGGCCGCCGGCAGCGTGCTCTTCTCCGGCGGCGGCCTGAAGATGGGACAATTCGTCGGGGCGACCAACGCCACCGGCGAATATCCGGTCACCCGTCCCTACAGCCCGCAGAACATCCTGGCTACGCTCTACCACGTCCTCGGCATCGATCCCTCCGTGACCATCCCCGACCATAACGGGCGCCCGCAATACCTGCTGGACGACCGCGAGCCGGTCAGAGAACTCATCTGAGTTCTCCCTTCCCCATGAACCTCCTGATTGCGGATTGCGGATTACGGATTGCGGATTGCGTGCTCCACCACGGTTCATGGCCGGTGAGCAGGTCCGAAAGGAAAAGGGGGCTCTCCATGAGCCTTCGGATTTCGGATTTCGGATTTCGGCCATTTCGCAGGGTTCATGGTCCCAAAGCGCGGTCAATAAACCGTGGAGGCTCTCCATGAACCTGGCGATTCGGACCGGGCGGTCTCTCGGGCCCAGCGATTTACGATGTACGATTTACGATGTACGATTTACGAGCTTCCGACGGAGTGTTCGCGGCTCTACGCGCTCTGCGCAACGCGGCGCTCGTAAATCGTACATCGTAAATCGTCAAACCAGTTACCAGTCATGGTCCCGATGCTTGGCACTCCTCTGCCTCATCGTTTGCCTGTCGGCAGTCGGTCTGCCGGCGCCCGCCGCCGAGTCCGCCCCCATCCGGGCCGGCATGATCGGCCTGGACACCTCGCACGTCCCCGCCTTTGCGAAGCTTTTCAACCAGCCGAAGGCCACCGGCGACGTCGCCAACATCCGGATCGTCGCCGGTTATCCGGGCGGCACAGACCTCCCGGCCAGCCGCGACCGCGTCAAGGGTTTCACCGAACAATTGCGCGGGATGAACATCGAAATCGTCGACACCATTCCCCGGCTGCTGGAAAAAGTGGACGCCGTCCTGCTGGAAAGTGTCGATGGCCGGATTCATTTGCAGGAGGCCGTCCCCGTGATCCAGGCGGGCAAACCGCTGTTCATCGACAAGCCGGTCGCCGGTTCCCTGGTCGACGCCATCGTCATCTACGAACTGGCCGAGCGACACCGCGTCCCCTGCTTCTCGAGCTCCTCGCTGCGGTTCAGCCCGGGCATTCAGGACCTCTTGAAAAACGAGCAACTCGGCACCCTGGTGGGCGCCATTACCTGGGGATCCTGCACCTACCAGGAAGGCACGCCGGACATGTTCTTCTACGGCATCCACGGCATTGAGCCGTTGTTCGCCCTCATGGGCACCGGCTGTGAAACCGTCACCCGCATCCAGTCCAAAGACACGGACCTGGTTTCCGGCGTCTGGAAGGAGGGACGCGTCGGCACTTATCGCGGGATACGCCGTCACCGAGCAGACTTTGGGGCCACGGCTTTCGGGAGCAAAGCCATCGTGCAAGCCGGCCGGGAGGGAGGCTACGAGGAACTGTGCCGGGAGATTGGCCGTTTCTTCAAAACAGGCAAATCCCCCGTCCGCCCCCAGGAAACCATCGAGATCTTCGCTTTCATGGAAGCGGCGGACGAGAGCAAGCGGCTGGGCGGCGCGCCGGTGGCGCTGGCGTCCGTGCTGGCCAAGGCGAAGGCCGAAGCCGCCACCAAGCTCGGCAAACTGTAGTTCAAAGTTCAAAGTTCAAGGTTCAAAGTTCGAACTTTGAACCTTGAACTTTGAACTCTATACTTGCCTTTGCGCCCCGGGCAGGATAAAAAGGGAGCGGCGTCAACAAACCCTAAAAGCGTTCCCGTCGAGAATTGGCGTTTGATAAAGGTGGGTTTGTCCCCTGAGGGCTGGCGAACGGAATCTCGCTGACTCAAGGAGGGGGGAAGCCAGTCGACGATTGATAAGTGGAGAATGGAGACAGGTTCACGAATCTTGATTTTGGAGGAAACCTCGCACGATGCCCAACTCCTGGAGTGGGAACTGCGCCGGAGTGGCCTGGTTTTTACGTCGCGTTGGGTCAACACGGAGGCCGACTTTCTCAAGGAACTCAGGGAGTTTGTTCCCGAACTGATCCTGGCGGAATACGAGGTGCCGGGATTTGACGGGTTGGCCGCGCTGGCGTTGGCTCAGCAGCAATGTCCGGACACGCCGTTTGTCTTTGTCTCGGGCGTGTCGGGAGAGGAAATCGCAGCGGAGCCCCAGGCCCGCCGCAAACCGGGGCCGGCCCTGAAAAACCGCCTGGTCCGGCCCGTGCCGGCGGTGCGCCGGGCCTTGCAGGCGGCACAGCAGCGGCTCGAGCGCCGGCAGACCGAAAACGCCGTCCGCGAGACCGAGGCCAAATTTGCCGCCTTCGCCGAGATCGTCCCGGCCATCATCTTCATCCATCAGGAAGGCAAATTTTGCTTCGTCAATGCCACGGCCGAACGGATCCTCGGCTATTCGCGCGCCGAATTGTTGTCCATGTATTTTTGGGAAGTGGTGCATCCGGACTTTCGCGACATCGTCCGGGGTCGCGGGATGAGCCGCGAGCAAGGCGAGGACGTGCCCGCGCAATCGGAGTTTCAGATCCTCAGCAAACGCGGTGAAACGCGCTGGCTCCAGTGCACCGCCTGCCGCATCCAAGTGGCCGGCCAGCCCGCCGTCCTCGGCTCCGCCTTCGATATCACCGCCCGTAGAAATACCGAGGAAGCCCTCCGCCAAAGCGAACAGCACTTCCGCGAAGTCGTCGAACATATCCGGGAAGTCTTCTGGATGACCGATGCCAGGAAGAACCGCATGGTTTACATCAGCCCCGGCTACGAACAAGTCTGGGGCCGCAGTTGCGCCAGCCTCCATGCCTCGCCCCGCGACTGGCTGGCCGCCGTCCACCCCGAAGATCGCGAACGGGTCTTGCAATCGGCCCTCACCAAACAGGTCTCCGGTCAATACCACGAAATCTATCGAATCGTCCGGCCCGATGGGTCGATCCGTTGGATCGAAGACCGGGCCTTTCCCGTGCGCAATGAAGCCGGCGAAGTCTATCGCATCACTGGCATCGCCGAGGATATCACCGCGCGCAAGCGGGCGGCGGATTGCAATGCCGCCTTCTCCAAGTTGGGCCTCGAACTGAGCGCCGCCACCACCCCCACCGGCGCCGCCGCCATTATCGCCCGCATCGCCGCCGAATTGTTCGGTTGGGATGCCTGTTATCTCCACTTGTATTTCCCCGAACGCGATCAGATCCAGCCCGTCCTCACCATGGACACCATCCATGGCCGCAAGGTCGATGTCCCCTCGACCTTTATCACCCGCGAGCCCAGCCCGATGATGCTCGAGGTCATGCAAAAAGGGCCCCGCCTGGTCAATCGCGAACAGCCCAACACCGCCGCGCCGGACCCAATCCTCCTCGTCCCGTTCGGCGATTCCACCCGGCGTTCCGCTTCGATGATGTACGTGCCCCTCCGCCATGGATCCAAAATCATCGGGATCTTCTCCGTCCAGAGTTACACGCCCCAGGCCTATAGCCAGGAGCAATTGGGCGCCTTGCAGGCCCTCGCCGACCATTGTGGCGGCGCCCTCGAACGCATCCGCGCCGTCCTGGCCTCGCGGCAAAATGAACTCAAAAACCGGCTCCTGCTCAATTCCATACCGCATTGGATGTTTCGCGTCCGCAAAGACGGCACCATCCTCGACTTCAAGGCACCCAGAAAATTCGCGGCCGAAGCCACCGCCATGGAGTTGATCGACAAAAATATCTTCACCCTCTGGCCCGGCCAGTTGACGGAACGCTTCCGGCAATACCTGGCCCTGCGCGCCGGCGAGGAACAAATCTTCGAATTCCAATACCCGCTCCAGGGCGAGTTGTATCATTTCGAGGCGCAAGTGGTGGCCAGTGAAGAGTCCGAGGTGCTGGCCATCGTCCGCGATGTCTCCGAAAGAAAACGCCTGGAAACCGAGCTGCTCAGCATCAGCGCCCGCGAGCAGCGCCGGATCGGCCACGACCTGCACGACGGGCTCGGCCAATACCTGGCCGGCGTCGCCCTCAAAGCCCGGCTCCTCGAAGACTCGCTCTCCTCCGCAAACTCTCCCCATACCGCCGAAGCCTCCAAACTGGTGGCCCTGGTCAATAACGCCATCGGCCAGGCCCGCACCCTGGCCCGCGGACTCGACCCCATCGAGGTCGCCGCCGACGGCTTGTGCTCGGCTCTCCAGCGGTTGGCCAGCGAAACCGAGGTGCTCTTCGGCGTGCGTTGCCTGGTCAAAATCGACCGGAGCCTGCCCTCGGTCGATAAACTGTTCAGCTTCCATCTCTATCGCATCGCCCAGGAGGCCATCACCAACGCCATCAAACATGGCAAGGCCGGCCGCATCGATCTCGAACTGGCCGCCGAACTCGACCAACTCCGCCTGACCATCCGCGATGACGGCAAGGGATTTGTCCCCGAGCAAACCAATGATGCCGGCATGGGGTTGCGCATCATCCAATACCGCGCCCAATCGATTGGCGGGGCGGCGCGAATCCAATCCCAACCCCATCGCGGCGCGCAAGTCCAATGCACCGTGCCGCTCAACGCGTCCCCGCCGGCCAGTCCGTCCCAGAAAAAACCCGACCTCCTCGCATGAGCGCCAACCCCGCCCCCGCCATCAAAGCCGCCCGCAAGGCGCGCATCGTGGTCGTCGATGATCATCCGTTGTTTTGCGAAGGGGTGGTCCAACTCATCAACCGGCAAACCGACCTGGCTTGTTGCGCCGTGGCCGCCAACGTCGCCGCCACGCGGGCCGCCGTGCTCAAACACAAGCCGGACCTGGTCTTGCTCGATTTGCGCCTGGGCAATGAGGACGGCCTCGAGTTAATCAAAGACCTCAAGAACCAGTTCCCAACCATTCCCATCCTGGTCGTCTCGCAATACGACGAGGCGCTCTACGCCGAACGCGCCTTGCGCGCCGGCGCCCTCGGTTACGTGATGAAGGAAGAAGCCGCCGCCGAAGTCCTCTCCGCCATCCGCGCGGTCCTGGCCGGGGAACTTTACGTCAGCCGAAAAATGGGCGCCCTCGTCCTGCACAAACTGCTCCAGGGCAAACCCGACTTCCAGCGGCCGGGCATCGAGTGCCTGACCGACCGCGAATTGCAGGTGTTCCAAATGCTGGGGACGGGCTTGAGCAGTCGCCAGGTTTCCGCGCAACTCCATTTAAGCATCAAGACCATCGAGACCTATCGGGAGAACATCAAGCACAAGCTGGGACTGCACAACGCCCCGGAATTGCTCCGCCACGCCACCGAGTGGGCCCAGGGCCATCCCTCCCCCGTCACCCTCGGCCAAAACGCCATCCCCAAAAAGAGCCCACGGCCGGCGGTTTGAGTTCAAAGTTCAAGGTTCAAGGTTCAAAGTTCGAAGACTCCACTCGATTTCAAATTTTAAATTTTAAATTTCCAATCCCCTGCCCAATTTGAAATTTCAAATTTCAAATTTGAAATCCCCTAGGGCGCGCCCCTGGTCCTTAAGATTATTTCCTACCAAAGATTAGTAGGTTACCCTGATTGTCAGTTTCCCGCCTCTCAGGCTTAATTGCCCCAGTCGGACAGGTCGATGTGCAAACATCCAGGCTCTAAGACTTAAGGACGCCATGGAAACCGCCGGACCGGTCTCGGTCCTGCGGGTGTAGGTCACACTCTCCAGGAGAGAGAGGATGTGTTTAGCGGGGGGGACAAGCACGCGATTCGCGTGCGGCTTTGGGCGGCCCGCCGGGTAGCTCGTTCTTCTGAATGCTGAACTAAGGCGAGGACAGAGGGACGAGACTCCGGTGGGTCGCCAGCTTGAATCCTCACCCTGGCGGCCTGTCAACTAGAACCAAATAATGGATTATTTGTGATGATACCTCCTCACCTGCTCAGTCAATGGACGACGACGGCTGTCCTGAATTGCCGCCAATCCAAATCCATCATGAGTTCCTCCCTGCGCAATCCTCCGGCCGAAGCGCGCGTGCTGGTGGTGGACGACCAGGCGCAGGCCCGGCGCAGCCTCGTTCGCTTCCTCAATCGGCAGACCGACCTGGTGTGTCTCGGCGAGCCTTACCAGGAGTCGAGGATCCTGGCGGCTGTCCTGGCCCAAAAACCGGACCTGGTGCTGCTCGACATTCCCACGGGCCAGGAGGACCGGATCCAGTTCATCAAAACACTCCGCGCTCATATTCCACGGGTCCATTTGCTGGTCATCTCGCCGCATCAGGAGGCCTTGCATCCGGAGCGGGCGTTGCGGGCCGGGGCTCACGGATACGTCATGCGGGAAGAAAGCTCGACGGCGGTGCTGGCGGCCATCCGCACCGTGTTAGGGGGCGAATTCTACATCACCCGCAAGATGGCGGCCGCCCTCTTGCAAAGACTCTTCGCCCCCCGGTTTGATCCGCCCAGCTTCGGCATCGACACCCTGACTCCGCGTGAACACGAGGTGTTCCAGTTGCTCGGCACGGGCCTGAACGCGGCCCAGATTGCCGATCAACTGCTCTTGAGCATCAACACCGTCGAGACTCATCGCCAGCGCATCAAACAAAAGCTCGGCCTGACCGGCGTGGCCGAGCTTGTGCGTCACGCCACGCAATCCGTGCGGGCGCCGCAGTGAGGGGCGAGGGGCAGTGGTCAGTAATCAGTAATCAGTAATCAGTGGTCAGTGTTCCGTGTTCAGTGCGGCGGGCGTATCTCAGTTTTTGCGCGGTTCTACATCTCAAGGACGCAAGCTTTGAGCCACGGAGTGGCGTCAGAGAGTAGCCCACGGCGTAAGCCGTGGGAGTTGACGCAAGGGAGGCGCAGCCCCGGCAGGGGCGACAGAAACAAGGCTTGCAATTCTTTCGCCGCTCCACGGCTCTTGGCCCTGCAACGTCGACCCCCACGGCTGGCGTCGTGGGCTACTTTCTGGGACTGCTCCGCAGCTAACGGCTCGGACTCCGCTCCTCAAAAGTAACTATTCAGGTCTGAGGTTGCTTTCGCCCTCACCCCGGCCCCACTGCCATTGAATTAAGCCTGTTGTTCTCTCGGTGGCCTTAATGACCACGAATGACGCGGATTTCACGGATAACGACACAGCGCCGGGGATGAGCCGCCGATGACGTGGCCATTGACACTTGCCAGAACGGCCCATCCCCGTTCCCTCCACCGACTGGACGTCCACGGTTGATCAGTCAATAATCTCGCGCTCCGGTTCTCGGCGATCGCGCCCGCGGCCGACCGATGCAATCAACCGCCTCCTGGCCACGTCCTCTCTGCGTCTCTGCGCCTTTGCGTCTTTGCGCTGAAACCGACGCCTTTAAAACGCAAAGCCGCAAAGGCGCAAAGGGCCAAGGCCTCAAACCGGCTCGCGCTCGCCGCCGAACCAGATGCTGTCGGAATTGAGTGGCTCTCCCTATGGCAGTGCGAAGAAGAGAAAGTTGATTCGTGGTCATCGATTTTCTCAAGTATTGGTCTGAACCCACGGTGTCCAGCAAATAAGATGTGGGACACGGAAAGCCCCGGGGGACGGGGTGCACTGCCGTTGAATTAAGGACTGGTGACAACCCCTTGCTCGCCATCTTAATCTTAATCTTAATCTCCAACTGCTTCTGGAGATTAGGATTAAGATTAGGATTATGATTCTGAACACAGCGACGTTGGGTGGAACGCTGGACTTAATTCAACGGCACTGGGGCCGGGGTGAGGGCGGGCGCCTATGACTCCTCAATAGATAGTTACCCACGAGGGAAAATAATGGGACACGGTGGAACGCGTCCCTACCTCGCGGTAATCCTAGCCGCCTCCCGGATTTCGTCCTCACGCAACCAAATCGCAAATCGCAAATCGCCAATCCAAAAGCGTTCCTAGCGCGCGCGCTTCTTAGGGGACCAGATTCACTCCTTAGGCAACCTCCCTAGCTAAGATTCAGGGATCTGCCCCGATGGGATAAATACGGAATCTCTGCTTTGATGATCGTCGCTCAATCGTTCAGCAGACAGGAAAGCCCGAACTTATTCATGAGACTGAACGCACAAAGTGGGAAACGAAACCTAACAACAAAGCAACCAGCTAAGGAGGGCAGGAAACTAGTTATGAATGCTACATCGTGGAAAATAAATTGGATCTGTAAAACCCTCATCACGTCAGTGGCAAAATAAATTGGATCTGTAAAACCCTCATCACGTCAGTGGCACTGACCGCCGTTGTCGGAATGTTTACGGCCAGCACGGCCTTCGCCGGCGCCATCTTCACGTCAGACGTAAGTTGCAACAAGATCAACGGCAATATCTATGACACTAAGCAGGACGTTTGGTTGAATGGCGGTCCTGATGGCACAGGGTCGGCGCTCGAACCGAATACTGATTACTGCATTCGGGTCAGTGCACCGGGAGGGAACCCGTATCTCAACACCAAAGTGTGTATCGTAACAACGGACGGCAGCGGTCACTTGGCCTGTTTCAACCTCTTTGCGTGTACTGAGTTCGACGACACCGACAACCCCGGTGGCGAGTACAAGGTTGAGGCCTGCCCGCTCGAAGACGGACAATGCGTTTACAGGCCCGATAGTCAATGCAAGAGCGACAACTTCAAGGTGAGAGCGTCGGTCTGCACAACTTGCGGATTAATGATCAGCTGTCCTTTGAATTTCGAGGTTCCTTGCGAGGGAGGCAACGGCGCCGTTGTTAATTATACAGCCCCGGTCGTGACTGGCGGATCCGGAAACGAGGTCGTGGTATGCGACCCCGCCTCAGGGACGCTGTTCTCAATTGGAGCAACAACGGTCACGCATGCACGGATGTTGATGGCGGATGCAACACTCCTGGTACATGCGCCAAGGTGGTTAGCTATTTGCAGCCCCTGCCATGCAATGGTAGCACACTTACATGCACGCCTGCATCAGACACATCATTCTCGGTAGGTACCACGCCAGTGCACTGCACAGGCACCGACTCGACGGGTTTCCCGATTAGTTGCGACTTCCACGTCACCGTGAGGGACTGCGAGGCGCCGACGATCAGCTGTCCGGCATCTCCAGTCACGCAGTGCGCCGACGCGACTTGCCAGGCGACGGTGACTTACACGGTGACGGCCTTGGACAATTGTGACGGTGCGCTCATTCCCAGTTGCACTCCCCCGAGCGGATCCACGTTCAATCTTGGCACGACGACCGTTAACTGCACCGTTTCGGACACTGCCGGCAACCGGGCAACTTGCAGCTTCGACGTGACGGTCAACGACTGCACGCGACCGACGATCACCTGCCCTGGAAACAAAGCTGTGTGCATCACTCCTGGTCAGGCCTGCGCCACAGTGAACTTCACTGTAACTGCGTCGGACAACTGCGGCACCCCAGCAATAACGTGTATCCCCGCTTCGGGAAGTTGCTTCGCCCAGGGCACTACAACTGTGAACTGCACCGCGGACGACGGTCATGGCAACACGGCCAGCTGCAGCTTCAGTGTGAACGTCTCGCTCTGCAGCGGCGCGCTGACCATGGGCTTCTGGCAGAATAAGAATGGCCAGGGGATCATCACGAGCTACTGCGCAGGGACAAGTGGAACATCGCTGAAGACGTTCCTGACAAGTTACAAGCCATTCCAGGATATCACCGCGACGGCCTGCAAAGACATCGCGACGTACGTGTATAACGTCATCAAGGCAGCCAATGCCTCCGGCGCTTCGATGAACGCGATGCTCAAGGCCCAAATGTTGGCGACAGCTCTGGATGTGTACTTCAGTAATCCAGCGCTGGGCGGCGTAAGAATTAGCGCGCCAAGCGGACCAATCGGTAACATCCCGATCGACCTGACAAAGGTCTGCAAGATGATCGACAGCACGAGCGGCACCGCCACGTGCAGTGGGACCTACCTGAACGCCAGCAGCGCGTTCGGCGGGGCGACCTGCTTGACCGTCTCGCAACTCCTCACGTACGCGGCGTATCAGTCGAACATAGGCGGCAGCAACTGGTACGGGCAAGTGAAGTCCACGCAAGAGCTGGCCAAGAACACGTTCGACGCCATCAACAACCAAGCGGCGTTTACTTGCGTTCCGTAACTCACCTAACGGCTCTCCCCTCGCCTCGCGAGGGGAGAGGACCATCGGTGCGATCAGACCAAGTCAAAAATTGATCTAGGAGGTTGCAGTAGGGCGCGTTGGCCCCCAGCGCGCCCTACCAGTTTCACAGGTGGAAAGTTTCCCTACCCGGCGCAAATGTTGAGCGGCCCAGGATGACCGCGTGG